>Ga0310786_10002110_pt1 | contig 31059 bp, 25 predicted proteins | sample AusTroGonzalo_MG_FD_203881 | JGI IMG/M metagenome (GOLD analysis project Ga0310786, IMG submission 203881) | Bovine rumen microbial communities from tropical cattle in Woodstock, Queensland, Australia - Gonzalo_03 (v2) (version 2) | ecosystem: Host-associated > Mammals > Digestive system >...
AATGCTTGAAGAAAGAACGGCACCAGAAAGAAGAGTTACCGTTAGTAATACACCGAGCGGCAAAAACTGCTTACTATGTATGCACCGTCCCATTTGGTTTTATTTTAGCATATGCTTTTTGATTTGTGAATCGCTTTGTGAGCTTGACTTAGAGGCCATTTTTATGCGATAATAAGAGAGGATGTTGATGTCGTGGGGGTTTACGTACACGCATCGGACATTACGTTTTAGGAAAGGGTCCTTTTTTGTTTGGTGGTATGTATGCTACCGCCGGCAAAACAGGACAAGGTTAGCAGCATGGAACTTAAATTGTTTGGCCCTGTGCCGACCGAAATGTTGGTCGAAATTTATGGCACTACGCTTGCAAAAGTGAGAGAGGGCGACACCGACAAGTCTACACAGTTAAGACTGTCTAGACTGAAGGCTGAGCTTGGTAAACTTGGGGTGCCAGTAAAGAGTTTGCCTGGTATCATGCTCAGTCCGGAGAAGGAGGCGGATCTCTATAAAAGATTCGCCGACTGTTACAAAACCTGCGTCCGTAATATGACCTGGAGCGAGATTATGATGAATCATGTCAAGCTTTCTGAGTATGGATTTACGGATGCCGCATCGCTCATTAGGGACGAGGTGATGCGCCGCGGTCATATGGAGGAGTCTGATGAAGAGACTGTCGTTGACAGCCTCTGTCGTCTGGCTGAACTCCGCATCGCGGCAGGGGCTACCTAAGGAGGGCAATTATTTGAATTGCTAACTACCCCTAGAGCGCTCTCGCTTTTTCATGGAGAGCGCTTTTTAATGTTTCTCTTTTGTGCTATAATATATGAATATTGGACCGTCGCCAAGCGGTAAGGCACTGGGTTTTGGTCCCAGCATTCGCAGGTTCGAATCCTGCCGGTCCAGCCACGAGTATTTAGCGCTCTACGGATTCGGTCTCGCTTCGCTCGGGGCGAATCCTGCCGGTCCAGCCAAGATGTAGCCTTTGGGCTATTTTTTGTGAAAAAAGAAAAGCGGCGTGAATGCCGCATAGTATAAATGCTTTGAAAAATCAAGAGAGGCGCTAGAGGCCTTGGCTTTCGCCCTTATCTTTGGTTGGTAGTTCAGCTGCCCAATTTCCAGGGTCGACATCAGCATAAATAATTGCATCTTGCCCCATTTGCTCTTTAGTACGGACTAGACTCTCGAGCGGTTTTTTCTTTGCGATTGCTACCTGTTTTCTGATTCCAAGTTGGTCAAGCTGCGCCGCGTAATGTTCCCTTAGCTTCTTGGCCATTTTTGGACTGAGCTTATCTAGAATATTCGCAAATTTGTTTACAACCGTCAGGGAGGCTGCGCCCACGCCACCAGATTCATTCATACCTCTTAGGGTCGCAACAGTCTCTTTCGGCAATCTGGTCCAAAGATATCCGGTCTGTTTACCATAGCCATCTGGTCTCTCGGCAATTTCGGAAGAATTGGAGAAGAATAGCTCTACGTTTGGTAGCTTGAAGGCAAATTCTTTTTGCTGGTCTTCCCCCTGAGATTTTTCTGCTAGGTCATAGCTAATAACTGGGGCGATACCACCATTTAATATCTTTGAGTTCTCTGGAAAAATATCATGTGTGGACCTCAGAATACTTGGCGACAGTGTTGCAAAAATTGCGGCTTGTTCTAGCCCAGCCTGCTCTAGCATGGTTTTGATTCTTTCGAGGTACTCTCTGTGGGTGCCGGTATTTGGACCAAGCTCCTTTAGCTCCAGCACGACGCGGTGGTTTGGATTGTCTTTATAGTATTCCTTGATCATTTCCAGACCATCCTCAAGAGAGAGACGTTTGCCGATTTTTTCTACTTCTTCGCTATGGAGTTCGTGGATTGGCTTTGAAAAGAAAAACCTGGTGCCGGCCCTCTGGGAATGAGAAATCCATGGTTTGCCGTCTTTATCAAAACGAATATCAAGCTCTGGGATACTAGTGCCGCTTTGGAGCTCTTGTTCTAGAGCGTCACGCGTGTTGATTTGCTTGTGATTAATGATTGCATAATCTATCTGGTTTTGCAGAGATCTGTCTATACCGCCAAGTGCGGTTTCGAGCTGGGTAATTAGGGCGTCAGCCTGCAAATCTTCTGCACTCTCGTCGATTTCCTGCGAGAGCTCTTGCTCCTGCGTTTCGTCAGCTACTTTCTCCTTTTGGGCCTGGTATGCTTCGTAACTTTGCAGGGCGAGCATTACTTTTTGGCCACGCTTATATAACTTGGCGCGACTGGCTAATTTCTCTAGCTTTTTCTCTGGAGTTTCTTCTTGAGATTCGGACGTTGTTTCTTTGCTTTGAGGGTTAAATAGGCCTGCAAATTCGGAAAGACTTTTTAGTCCGTCTGACAGTTCATTTTCCTGACCGTCGCCAGAGATAAGTTCTTCGCCATTCATGGTTTCATTATAGCACAAGTTTTAAGATAAAAAGCGCTCTACGTAAGTGTAGAGCGCTAGGTAAAAAATGTTTTGGAGTAATAATGGGTTAGCCGCCGCTAACTCTATACGTATGGAATTTCTGGTCGTACTCTGGCTTGCCCACATGGGGTACATTTGTGGAGTGAACCACTGTGTCATGCTCGGAATCTCCCCATTTCTTTACGGGGATTATCTTCTCAGGTGGAGCCTTTAAAGTTACCTCTATTTCCACTTCTGTTTCTACGCCTGCCAATGCTGCTTCTTGCTCAGCTTTCCACGCTTTCCTCTTCGCATTGGAAAGCTTACGTGCGTGCTGGTCCCAACGTTTCTTCATATTTTTTCCTCCTTCATGTTCTATCGGGGTTTTAGCAATTTAGGACCCCGTCCAACCTTTTGAGGAATTATACCATATTTCCCTCTGTAAGGAAAGTGCTAGAGGTGGTATAATATTCACATGATAAGAATTATTGCCGGTGGCAAGAAAAATGCCGCATGGGTCGCTGAAGCCTGTGGCGAATACGAGAAAAGGCTCAGGAAACCTTACGATGTTCGCTGGGAGTTTTTTGAGGAGGAAAAACTGGCAAAATACCTCGAGAACTGGCCGTTTACCGGACGTGACTTCGTAATCTGCTGTGATGAACGTGGTAAAAATATATCATCTCCTGAATTTTCTACTTTTATTTCTAATGCTTTTTTAAACGGGCGTGAGGTGGTGATTTTAATTGGAGGCGCGTATGGATTTTCCGATGAGGTACGTGGAAAGGCAGATTTTTTGTGGAGTTTCTCGAAGTTAGTATTCCCTCACGGACTATTCAGAGCGATGGTCGTTGAGCAGATTTACCGGGCCTCACAGATTGCGATAAACGGGCCTTATCACCACGAATAAATATTCATTTTGTGATATAATTAAGATATGAAAATACTCGGAATTGAAACAAGTTGTGACGAAACGGCAGCTTCCATCGTAGAGGACGGGGGTGCAATTTTGTCTAATGTTGTAGTGAGCCAGATTGATATTTTTGCCGAGTATGGAGGCGTAATCCCAGAGGTAGCAGCTAGGAGCCATCTGGAGGCGATGATGCCGGTAGTAGACAAGGCGCTGACTGAAGCTGGCTGCTCTTGGGATGATATTGATGCGATTGCGGTGACTTATGCGCCGGGGCTCTTGGGGTCGCTACTAATTGGGACGCTTACGGCAAGGACGTTATCCGTGCTACATAATAAGCCGCTTTATGCTGTACATCATCTCAAGTCACACGTATATGCAAACTGGCTTTCACCTGAAGCGAAGCCACTGTTTCCGCTGCTGGCTCTTGTTGTGAGTGGGGGGCATACGCAGATTTTGTATATGCCGGAGCATGATAGTTTCAAGATCATTGGGACGACGAATGATGATGCCGTGGGGGAGTGTTTTGATAAGGTGGCGAAGATTCTGGGACTGCCGTACCCTGGCGGGCCAGCGATTGCGGATGCAGCAGCGAACGGCGACAAGCTCAAATACAAGTTGCCTCATCCGAAGGTCGAAGGGTTAAATTTCTCTTTCTCTGGGCTAAAGACCGCAGTACTTCGTGCCGTACAAAAAGAGGTGGGTGTGCCGATTTCTTATCCATCACACCAGTTAAAAGATTTGCTGACTGAACAGCAGGTGGCGGATTTTGCCGCCTCTTTCCAGAAGACGGCGGTGGATATTTTGTGCGAAAAAATCCAGATGGCGCTTAACGAGTTTCCAGATGTACAGTCTGTAGTAGTGGCTGGCGGCGTAAGCGCAAATAAGGCACTGCGCGAGGCTTTGCCGGAGGCTTATTTCCCTGCTCCTTCACTTTCTGGCGATAATGGCGCGATGGTAGCTGCGGCTTGCTACTATGAAATCCAGAGTGGCGTGAAGCCAGTGGATCCATATTCGCTCAATATTTACCCTAGAATTTCGATAGAAAAATAGACCCCGGAGGGTCTATTTTTTTGCTCAGAATTAGTTATGGCTGGACCGTTGAGTTTGCGCCAGAGGCTTCATCGTAACACATCGTGCCAGCATATGCATTCTTTAGATCCTGAGTATTATATTCACCGCATGAGAGGGCATCTTGTGTGCCTGTGAAGTACTGCCACTCTGCGTCTGGCGAAGTGCGGTAGAACAAAGCTGCATGATTATAGCCTGAGATTGTAATCCTCTGATATGGTGTTACCGTACTGTCTTCAATTTCGTGTCCTTCCATGTAGGAGAGCGGATATGCTGGATAGCTGCCTAGTTTTGTCTTGATTGCTTCGGCGAATTCATTTATCGCGCTTACCGTATCGCTTGATACCCATTTGTAGTAACCGCATGCAAAAGCGAATGGAGACGAACTTCCACCAGTAATACATATAATATCATTACTATTTCTATAGGTAGTGCTGAACACAGTATTAATCGTTGTATCTTCCGTGAATCCAAGGGATAGAAGTTTTTCAATCAATTTGTCATTGAGGCTAAAATCTGTTTCCGTTACACCAGAGAAGTATTTTGCGCCATAGGACTTTTCTAGGTCTGTCATTACTTTTAGCTCGTCAAAAGTGGTTATCGGAGTAATTCCTCCATCCTCTGGTTGGACTCCAGCTAGTGGAGTTAGAACTGATTTAATTTGTTCTACAATTGTCTTAGTTTCTGTATCCATCATCTCAAACAGATCTTCATCTGTTGGGGTGTCTGGGGTGGTTGGGGTGAGGTTGGAGATTTGATTCTTCAAATCCTTAATCTCATCTGCTTTTTTATTGGAATCCATGAACTCATAGATGCCGAAGCCGATACCGGCGACAGCCAAAATGGCAAGTAGAATCATGCCATAGATTGGCCCTTTTGATTTTTTCTCTGCAGGAGCTGGGGTAGGTGTCTCTACGGTGCCCACTCCACTCAATGCGTTTTCGATTGGTGTTTCCGAATTCATAATTAAACCTTCCTTAATTAGTTTTATTATAGCATAAGTTTTTTATTTCTTTTTGGTAATTTTTGCAAAAACCATTTTCATGAGGCGATTCATGAGTTTAAAGACGAGGAGGCTTGCCACGATGATGGCTACCATGGAGATGATGGCGCCTTGGCTGAGATTGGTAATCTCAAAGAAGATACGGGCGATTGGGATGAGGAAGGCCGCTATGAGGATGCCAATAATAGAGGCGAAGAGGGCGCCGCGGAGAAGATTGAGTGGGCGAGATATCCAGTAAATGAGGACGAGATCGATGGAATAAACGATGAGGAGCGCGACGGTGTTTAGCTCCATTTTGCTAAAGCCGAGCGAATCCGCCGTGATGGAAAGGGCGATCATGGAGACTGCGACGGTGAGACCGATTGGGAAAGAATAAAGGAGGATGTTATGAAGGAAGAGGTTCTTGATGCGGGAGGTGTTTTTCTCTAGGGCAAGGATGAGGCCTGGGAAGCCGATGCAAGCGAAGCTGATGAGGGACATTTCGGTAGGATTAAATGGATAGCGGAGCGGGAGGAAGACAAAAAGGATAGCGAGAATTGAGGCATAGACGGTCTTTGCGAGGAAGAGAGCAGTGGAGCGCTCGAGATTATTGATGGACTGGCGACCTTCGTCGATGATTGGTGGGACGGCAGCAAAGTCTGATTCTAGAAGGACAATTTTGGCACTGCGGCGGGCGGCATCTGAACCTTCGCCGATAGCAATGGAGCAGTCCGCCTCTTTCATGGCGAGGATATCATTGACGCCATCACCGGTCATAGCTACGGTGCAGCCCTGTTTTCTGAGGGCAGCGACAAGAGATTTCTTTTGCTGAGGTTTAACACGGGTAAAGATGGAATATTCTTTGACGAGCTTATTAAAGTCTGGGGATTTCTCTTTAGAAAGATCGATACCACTGAGATCTCTTACACCGACAGTCTCAGCGATTGATTTGACGGTTTCGAGGTCATCACCAGAGATGATCTTGATGGCCACATCGTTATCATAGAAGTAGTCAATAATCTTCTTGGCGTCCTTACGAATTTCGTCTTCAAGTAGGACAAAACCAAGGAGCTCGGAGTTTTTCATCACAGCGAGAATGCGGTGGATGCCTTTGAGGGATTTTTCCTGCTGCAGGTAGGACTTGTTGTCCGTCATGAATTCGAGGGCACCCATGAGGTAGGTGGTGCGGTCAATGCGGACACCGGAATGCTTGCGGTCTGACGAGAATGGAATGACCTCTATATTTTTGTCATTTTGCGCTGTGGCGCGATTTTTGGTACCTACATTGAATTTTCGTGCGAGAGCGCGTGATGTAGTGTTATCGGCCGGAACATGGCTTAAAATAAGCTCTAGCGCGTTCTGAAGGCTATTTTTGTCCTGGCCTTCTGCTGGAATGAGATCCTTCACGACCATGTTGCCAGTCGTGATGGTGCCGGTTTTATCCAAGCAAATAGTATCGACACGGGCGAGAGTCTCGATAGAATACAAATCTTGAACGAGAACCTTTTTACGTGCAAGGCGAATAGTAGCAAGCGCAAGAACGCTAGAGGTGAGGAGGATGAGGCCCTCTGGAATCATATTGATGAGACCTGCAACTGTGGAAGTAACTGCCTCAGTAGTATTTGCCTCGGTACGGAACCTGGCCCAGAGAAGGAGGGCGCCAATCGGGATGAGGGTGTAGGAAATATATTTAACAATATTGTTCATTAATTTGAACAATTTGGAATCGGCAGTTTTGATGGTCTTGGCGGAGTTTTCGAGCTTATTCACGAGATTGTCTTCGCCGATATTCTTCACTTTGGCTCTACAAGTGCCGGAAACGACAAAGCTACCAGAGGTGAGCTCATCTCCGACGTGCTTTTCGATATTGTCCTGCTCGCCAGTGATAAAGGCCTCGTTCACCTCTATCGTTCCCTCCTCTACGACACTGTCAAACATGATTTGGTCGCCAAGGGCAAGGATGACAATGTCGCCTTTTGCTACATCCTTTTGGGCAACTTGATACGGCTTGCCGTCTCTGATGACGGTTGGCTTTTGCTCCGAAATGAGGCGCATTTTGTCGATGATTTTCTTGGCGCGAACCTCATTGATGATGCTAATCAAGGTGTTCGCGATGGCGATTAAAAGAAAGGTCAGGTTCTTGTAGCTCGAAACAGAGATGAGCATGAGTGCCAAAATAACGTTTACGATGTTGAAGAGCGTAAACGTGTTTTTCAGTATAATCCGCCCAATAGAATTGTGACCCATAGGAGTATTATAGCACGCGGACGGTTGATTTCTTATGCTTTTTGTAGTAAAATAGCGGGATGTACTTTTAAAAAACATATGGATTTAGGAGGGGATTTTTATGAAATATGTATTCATGGACTATCCGGAGCAGTCCGTAATCGTCGAAGGGCAAGTAATTGTCAAAAACGGCACGCTTGAAGAAGTTTTGGCTTACGCCGAGAAGATAAAGGGCGAGAAATTGCCTTTCTATCTGACTAGGCCGACGTCTTGGCGACACATAATTGTTGGGACATACTCTTTAGGCGCGACCAACTATTCTCTAAAAACAGTGGAGAAAGTTTTGGTAACTGCACCACTTTTCGCTTTTATTGAGATTACGATTCTCATGAGCGGGCGGCGATTGCCGCGCAGGTGGATGGAGAATGCGTTTGACATTGCCCATGGGGGAAATCGCGAGTTTGAAGTTTACGATTCCCTATGTAACAGACGTGTGGCTGTTTCAACTGTTTGGGATTGGCTCAATAGCGACATCGAGGAATTTGTATGCGCAGGCGTTTGCACTTGTGCAAATAGAACCGATCTTCCTGAGAAGTTCTATAAAAAGTGCGAAGAGCTCGAGAGGCTCGAGGGGCCGTTTACGGAAAGAGATGTCTGGTTTAACGGCCAGGTTGAAAAGGCGCTCGACAATATGAACAAGTCTTCGCTTGCAGATACAGTGTGTGCCTGCTTCTGAGCAATAGTTCAGGTTTAGGATCTTATGCGGGTCCTCGTATTATACCCATGGTGCAATTCTGGCCATGGGTTTTTATTTGTGGAGGATTTTCTTCAGTTTTTTGGTGGAATTATAGAGGTGATATTTGGCTTTGTTGATGACTACGTCGTAGGTGCCGGCGTAGTGAACTTCGGCGCCGCCGAAGGATTTCTTAAACTCGGTAAAGCCGTACCACGGGTGGGAGCTGTCCGCGCCTTCTGGTGCGATGCCCCAAAAATCGAAATATTTGATTCCCTTTTCCTTAGCGTCAAAAATCGCCTTAGTTAGGAGAGCGACGGTGGCTGGGAGTTTCTTATATTCAATATCTGCAGCGGATTGCATATAATATCTGGTGTCTTTGAAGTCAAAAAAGAGACTGGCAGCGATGACTTGGCCGTCTTTTGGCACCGGGGATTGTGATTGATTCTCTGGAGCCTCGGCTGGGGTGTGATATTTTACTAGGTAAAGTGAGGCAAAATCCTGAGCTAGCTCAGTTTTTAAGTAATTCTCACTAAAAGCGGTGAGATGTTTTTTCTGATAAAGCTTGTTCTGGAGTGCAACGAGGTGCCCTATTTCCTCTTTGTCCTTAGTGGCTTCTACTGTGAGGCCTTTCTTTGCGTAAGTATTAAAGCGCGTGCGGGTGCCCTGTGAAAAACCGCTAATAAGCGTGGCTTCGTCCGGAGTGAGATCCAGCACCCAAGTGTCGGCCGGCTCGATATCTTTGACTGGCTTTTCCCTCTTTTCTAGGCACGCTTTGGCCGATTCGAGCTGTGGTTCGATGCGAATAAAGATGCATTTTTCTTTTTTAGCTAGCTCTTTTAAGGCAGTCATTGCCGCTTTGAACCCATCCTCATCCTCGGCGACTGGGCCGTACGGCAAATACAAGTAATTCCCTACTGGAGTGGACTTTTTGATGGCTAAAAATTGGTAGTTTTCGGATTTTTCAAAAAAACTTTTCTCCCCGAGATCGTCTTGGAGTTTCTGCCACTCTATACTCTGTGTAATAGGAATTTTCATAGTCTCATTATATCACATGAATTTTCTTGACTGCTAATGCTTTATTATTTTATGCTTATGCAAAAATCCCGCCTTTTAAGATAGTCGGTTGCCAAAATCATTCACATGCAATGTGCATTTCTCCCAACTTCGACCCATCTCGAAAGTTGTTATCCTAATTTTAGCGCGAGCTTTTTCGATTGTCAAGCCGGTTGCTAGCCGAGCCGTGTGCTAGGTGGAGGATGTTTTAGTTATTTTTACCACAAGGATTTTGTGGAAAAGGTTGGGGAATCAGTGTGGAAAAGCTTATGCCTCGGTAGAAAACTGTGTTATAATGGCGATATGAAGAAGGGAATGAAGCGTTTTTTGAAGCGGATTATGGGGCGGCCGGACCTCAAATGTTCAAACGAAGATTACGGAAGAGCGCAGGGGGCGCTGGGCGATTTCGTGGCGTTGCACGAAAAATATCTCTTAAACCAGCATCATCTGCCGGCGCGTCAGGATGGCCAGCCTTACCATGACGAAATCGCCAAAATGGAACCGGTTTATAACTTCTTTTCCTCCGATCTCGAGTCGGCTAACCCGAAGGTAAAGCCTGTGTTTGAATATGATAATTTTCATTCTGGTACACCGATGGCCTATAAAGCTTTTCCGGGGTCGCTTAAGGCCGTGAAAAAGGCGCTTCGCCGCAAGAATCTCTACTGGTACCCGAGGAGCGCGGGCGGGTTTTACGCTCAGCAAAGCATTGTGGATTACCTCATCCGCGAAGGCTTCAAGCCGGAGCGCGTGGAGATGCCGGATGGGGAAGTGTACGGTGGGATTGGGATTAATAATATCGTTTTTGCTTGCTCCACCACGCACGCTTACTCTCTGATAATGAGCGCAGTGGCGCGGCCTGGCGACGTGATTTTGATGTCTGCGCCAAACTACGGACTTTTTGCAATTATGGCAGAGCTAGACAACTACCGGACAGAGGTGGTAAATCTGCGCGAGGAGGATGGCTGGCAGATCAACCCAGTGATTCTAGGAGACAGAATCGACGAATTGAACAAGAAGCTCGCGAAGGGCTTTAGCGGGGAAGGGCGTGCGCCGAGAGTGGCAGCATTTCTCAATCTCAACCCGCACAACCCGACAGGGAAGGTGATGAACCACAAAAACTTGCAGATTTTGAAGGATGTGGGGCAGGTCTGCAAAGAGAGAAATGTCTTCGTGATTGATGATCTTGTCTACCGTGACCTCACTTATGACCTTGATGATTTGGCGGTGCCTCTTGCTAGCTTCCCAGAGTATTTCAATAATACGATTAGCCTCTTTGGCCTATCTAAGGCGTACGGACTCGCAAGCTTCCGCGCTGCTGTAATAGTGGCGCCGGCAGCCGTAGCGGATGTGTTGGCTCAGAGGATTCACGACACGATGGATTCGATGCCGGTTTTGCAAACGGCTGCAGTTGCTGGGGCGTTTAATGGTTCAAATAAGAGATATAGACAACATCATCGCTACATGGGTGCATTGATTCGCGAATACAAGTTTAGGTATTATTTGACATTCGCACTTGTTTATGGTGTAAATAGGATTTCTGACGCTAAACTACGGGGGCGTGTCGAACGCACGATTCGCAAATACGAGAAATCCGCTGATGGGCGCGAGATGCTCCTAAAAGGTTGCCCTGGGCTCAAAATCCGCAAGGGAACGGAGCCAGAATCTGGGTTCTTTACGGTGCTTGATTTTACTGCACTGAAGGGCAAGACTACACCGGACGGCGCCGTGATTACGACAGAGGAAGAGCTGCTCGATTACTTCTACAAGGGAAGTGGGCTCTCCTACCTAATGGGCGGGAACTTCTGCTGGCCGGTGGAGGGTGAGTTTGTGGGGAGAATTTCGTTCGGGATTAGCAGGAAAGCGTTGATCAAGAATATGAAGGCCTTGAATGAGATGATTCGGAGGCTGAAATGAGAGTGATTAGTGCCATTTCGAGAAGACAGCGCCTAATGAAGCTCGCTGGCATGAAAAAAGAAAACGAGAAGCTGAGGGCCGAGATTGAAAAGAGCGGGAAAAAGTTTTTGAAGGTTGCACTGGTTTCCTCTGAAAAAGACATGTATACGACGACCGATAATTTATTGCTTGAGGAAGCATTTCTAAAGAAGGGAATATCAGCAAAGCTGGTCTCGTGGCAAGATAATGAGGTGGATTACAAAGATTTTGACGGCGCGCTCGTAACTACGATGTGGGGCTACCAGAATAATCTGGCGGATTTGCAGGATTGGATGCGTGACGTCGCAAAGAGTGGCACGCCGATTTTTAATAGCCTTGAGATTTTGAAGGCGAATTATGATAAGGTGAAGCAGTTTAAGATTCTGGAGAAGTCTAAGATAGGGCATATTGATACGCTGGTAGTGAAAAAGTGGGACGACGAGGCTGAGGAAAAAGCTGTGAAAAAGTTTGGATTTCCACTCGTGGTGAAGCCATCTATCTCTGGTAGCGGGGAAGGGGCCGTGCTGATTAGTGACGAGAGCGAGCTTGATGCTGCCAGGGAAAAACTGACGAAAGTTAGCCCAGAAAAGAGCCTCCTCGTGCAACCGTTTATACCGGAGATTAGCGACGGGGAACTCGCGATTATCCTGATTGATGGAAAAATCGTAAATACTGTAAGGAGATTTCCGGGGATTTTCCAGGGGAAATTTCATGTGGAAGTGGAAGATCCGGAGATGCTCGACGACAGGGCTTTGAAAATCGTGAAGCAGGTGCGTGCTATCCCGGAATATGCAGACGCTCTTTATGTAAGGATTGATTTGGTTGAGACGGGTGGGTTCTATAAGGTAATGGAGCTCGAATATTTTGAACCGCAGCTATTTTATTATTTGCTTGGTACAGAAGAGAGGGAAGCGATGCTCGCGGCGATGGTGAACGGGGTAAAAAAGCGGATTTCCGGAGGGAAATAATGCCATATATCCGCAAATTTAAGACGACTTCGGGGGCGACCGGCGTGCAGGTTTGCTACAAAGAAGGGGAGAAGGTAGTAAAAACCGTACACATTGGCTCGGCTAATTCTGAAAAGGGGCTTCTAAAACTCATGAAAAAGGCCCAGGCCGTAATAAATGCAGATAAAACACCACTGTTTAATCTAGATAGGTTCAATAAAAAATAGCCCTCGAAGGGGCTATTTTTAAATTAACTAGATGACGGAGAGCTGAGTTTTGAGACGAGCGATCAAGGATTCTTTTTCTTTGATGGCGTCCTGGGTCTCTTTTACAAGCTCGGCTGGAGCACGCTCGACATAGTTTGGATTTGCCATACGAGCATTGAGGGCGTCTAGCTCGCGGCCGACAGAGAGAATTTTCTCTGTGAGGGCTTCCTTGTACTCTGCGACGACCTTTTCTGGCACGTCGAGGAAGAGCTCGTGGTTCGCTAGAGCAAGCCTCAAGCCCCTAGGAGCACCATTAAGCGCAGCGATGGCTGGAACCCGAGTCAAAGTCTTGATGAGAAGGAGATTGTCCTCTACGAGCGCGTCGTTATCAAATAGCAGGCTATATTTCTTCGCGTTATTGGTGCCTGGGAGGCTCTGTAAGGTGCCTCTAACCTCAGACACGATAGTTCTTATGTTTTCGAACTGCTCGGCCGAAATTGGGTCAAATTCGAGCTCGGAAGGCCATTTTTGATTAATAATGAAGCCTTCGGTCCAGCTGAGGTTCTGCCAAATGGCTTCAGTCACAAATGGAGCAAACGGATGGAGGGCGATAAGAAGAGTCTCGAGTGTGCGCTTCAAGAGTGGCACGTTGCGATAGATTTTCTGGCTCTCGATGAACCAACCGGCGTATTTGTCCCAGATGGTCTGGTAGAGAGTGTCGACAGCCTCAGCAAAGCGATAGGTTTTCATATCGTCTGCAACCTGGCTCAAGCAGTCGTTAATCTCACGACAAATCCAGTCCTCGCCTTGATTGTCATTAGTATAAGCACCGTCAACATCACCATCTTCATCAATGATGGATTGGATAAGGCGGGAGATGTTCCAGAGCTTGTTACAGAGGTTGCGACCGGAGATGACGGAATTCTCACTGAAGGCCTGGTTCATGCCAGCGGAGCGACCACGAAGGATACCAAGACGGAAGGCATCGGAACCATACTTGGAGATAAGATCCATTGGGTTCAAAACGTTACCCTTACTTTTGCTCATCTTCTTGCCGTGCTCATCGAGCACGAGACCGTGGAGATAAACTTCCTTGAATGGTACTTCGCCAGTAACATAGAGACCCATCATAATCATACGGGCGACCCAAGCAAAGAGAATGTCGCCAGCGGTCTCCATGACGTTTAATGGGTAGTATGGGGTTGGGTTTTCTTCGGACCAGTCTGTACAGACGATTGGCCAATGCGAAGAAGAGAACCATGTGTCAAAGGTGTCTTCGTCGCGGACATATTTGACTCCGGACTTCTCAATTTCTTTCAAATTGGTGCGGCGGTCAAAAATCCAATCTGGCTCGTCGGTCGCGGAATCGTCTACTTTTCTAAACATTGGGATAGCGATACCCCAAGGGATTTGGCGGGAGATATTCCAGTCTTTGAGATTTTTCAAGTAGTTGATAAGAACTTTTTTCTTGTTCTCTGGATAGAATTTGATTTCGTCTTTTTCGAGGTGTTCGATAGCAACAGCGGCAAGCTTCTCCACATCTACAAACCACTGCTCTTTAAGCATTGGTTCAAGAACGGTGTCGCACTTGTAGCAGTGGGCTACAGAGTGAACAATCTTTTTCTCACCACGGAGAAGGCCGGCAGCTTCGAGATTTTTCAAAACTTTCTTGCGACATTCGGCGGAATTTAGACCGAGATACTCTTCTGGAGTATTGATCATGGTGCCGTCTTCGGCGATAACCTGGAGTCTGTCTAGGTTGTGGCGGTTGCCAACTTCAAAATCATCAAAGTCGTGGGCTGGAGTAATTTTCACAGCGCCGGTGCCGAACTCCATATCGGCATGCTCGTCCGCAATGATTGGAATCTCACGGTCTGTGAGAGGGAGATGAACGGTCTTACCGACGATGGCTTTGTAGCGTTCATCGTTTGGATTGACTGCGACAGCCATATCGCCAAAGAGAGTTTCTGGACGAGTAGTCGAAACGATAATTTCGCCACCATCATAAGTGTAGGCGATGTCCCAAAGGGAACCTTTTTCGTCTTTGTGGTCTACCTCGATATCGGCGAAGGCGGTCTGGTGCTTCGGGCAAAAGTTGACGAGCTTTTCGCCACGATAAATCATGCCGTCATTCCACATTTTTTCAAAAGTAGAGTAGACGCGGTCAATGACATTTTCATCTAAAGTAAAGGTGAGGTCTTCCCATGCACAGGAAGCGCCGAGAGCACGAAGCTGGAGCTCCATATTGCCGCGCTGCTGTGCAACGAAATCCCAAACGCGAGCATAGAGTTCGTTACGATCAAATTCAAAGCGAGTGTGGCCCTCTTTTTCTAGGGCTTTTTCATAAACTACCCAGGTCTCGAAACCAGCATGGTCGGCACCAGGGACATACCAGGAAGAGGCGCCGCGGAGGCGGTAGTAGCGAGTAAGAGAATCTTCCAAAGCGATAGTGAGACCGTGACCAATATGAAGGTTGCCGTTGGCGTTTGGTGGTGGCATAACGATAGAATAAGTATGCTCTTTCTCCTCAAATCTATCGTCGGCACCGTTGCCGTCGTCATCTACTGGGACAGTAGGGACGGTTGGCTGAAAAACGCCGGCCGTTTCCCAAGCGGCGTAAATATCTGTTTCATAATCCCCCGGTTCGTAACTACTCGCAAATTTCATAGCTATATAATACCACAATTCAGGGGAGATAGAAAGTGATGATGGTTAGTTTGAGAAGAGGCAGCGAACAGAATAACCCATGCGGCGCCTTTGATAAGTTGATGTGTTCAATGGATTGGTGCTTGAGTTATTAATGGCGTACAAATTAAACATTTGTCCTTCTTGTGTTTGAGCATAGCGCGTGGAAGACCAAATGTAGGCGTGCTCTCCTACTCTTGACACTGACGCCGTGGTAGCGCCGCTTGCCATCCAATAATTGCCAGCATATACGATGTGTAAGTCATTTTTATAGTTTTCTGTAACTGACACATCGTGTTCATTATCGCCATAATAATTGTGGAACAAGGTGTAGTAATCGCCGTTTGGCATGCCGCCTGTTGGCATGTGCCATCCGGCTGGGCAAATGTCTTCCGTGATATTGATATTATCGGTATCAGCTGGAGGATTAACAACATTATCGCCATCACCGTAACAGTAGCTACCTGCAGATGCAGCACAATAATTATAGTAAACACCTTGTTTACCTTGGTAACCTGTTTCTGGGACAGAGTTCTTTGATCCGGTGTAAACCTGCGGCTTGGAGTAGCTGTTGCTGTTCCAGGTGTCCGTTACGGGTGCCGTAGGATATTGATCCGATGAAGTACCGCCGCCATTCTTGAGGTAGGTAAGGGTAGTGTCAGAAGCGTTGGTATTACCCTTCAACTTGTCGAGTGAAACGCTTGCTGGATCGAGGCGAAGATTGTCGAGGAACCAGTATTTGCCATCGGCCATCTTGCCAATAGTATATTTCTCACCATCGCGCTTATCGTAGAGATCGACAGTGTCACCAACATTTGGTGCGAGGGCGGCTAAACTATTGCTCGTAGCGTCTTGCATGAATAAACTACCGAAGACACAGCGGACAGAGAGGCCGTAACGGCGGTAATAAGATGATTGTGGGTCCACGGTTGATCCATCTAGCTTTGAGGCGTGCGTAAGGTTGCCCTGTTTTCCCGTAGATGACCAAATGTAGTTTATGGTGGTTGGATTATAAATAGATGTGTTATAGAAACCTGTAGCGGATATATTGAGGGCGTTCAAATAGCTACTATTATTACCATACGCTGAGTATACTTTTTGGAGTTCGCCAGATGCACCACCGGTTGGGAGTCGCCAACCCTTAGGACAGATATCCTCCAACGCATCAGGGGCGGTTGCGCCGTCAAACGTGCCATCTTTATAACAGTAGCTACCAGCCGATGCGGCACAGAAGTTATAGAAAATTCCAGCCTCATCCTTCTTTGAAGTATCAATCTTTGGATCCATATAATTATCGCCGCTCCAACCAGTCACAGCCGATACAGCGTATTGGTCATTAACATCGCCGCCGCCGTTTACAAGGTAGTTAAGTGCAGCGTCAGATGCGTTGGTATTTGCGGAGGATAGCCTGTTCTTCGTAGCAGTATTCGTTAGATCAAGGCGAAGGTTGTCGAGGAACCAGTATTTGCCGTCAGCAAGTTTGCCGATGGTATACTTGCTGAGGTCACGTTTATCATAGAGGTCGATAGTGTCGCCAACGTTTGGAAGAGTAGCGGAAAGCTCATTTTGGTCGTAGTCCTGAATGAATTTGACTTTGGAGATACAGCGAACCTGATAGCCCCATCTCTTGTAGTTTTCTGATACACTGTAATTGTGGCCGACTGAGGCATATGCCTCTCTATACATTTGTGAATAGAAGGAATATGCTTTTTCACCGTTTGCGGTGGATGACCAGTATAAACCATGGAAGCCACCCTGCTGGAGTGCAGTACCATAATATTCACCAGCATACACTTCTCCCCATGGCGATGCGGCTAGTTGCTCGCCATAAGTATCTAGTAATCCTTCAAAATCTGCTTGGCTTGGCAGCCTCCAACCTTTTGGACAGATATCTACGGTGGAATTATCTGAGCTAGGGTTGTTGCCAGCATTTGCTGCTGCATATGTATAGTAACTATAGCACGGGCTACTAGATGAACACTCTTTGCTATTACTATTATAAACACTAACCGCCGTGTTGCTATCGAAACCAGATGTATTAGATGAAGCAGGGAGAGTGTAGTTTGAGGTTACATTTGAAAGCTCTGGGGTAAGCTCTGTACCACCGTCAAGATCGAGGTTGGTGGTCATCCAAATGTTATTATCATTCATCCTGGTAACTGTATAGGTTTTGTTGTCGCGCTTATCCCAGAGAGTGATGCTGTCCTCGGCGTTTGGAAGTAGCTCTAGGAGATCTTCGTAATCATAATCTTGCATGTAGATTCTCAGGTCTAGGATACAGCGAACTGACTTACCTAAGTCAGCACTGTGCCCAGGCTGCATTAATTGCGAGCTGTTGATATATAGGTACGGCAAGCTGAAGAGTTGATTGTTTGACGTGGCAGACCATTGGTTAGCTGCGATACCATTTAGGATAAACGAACCGTTGTCGAAGTGGCCCGCGTAAGGAAGGCGAAGCGCGTTCATTATTGTAGTTCTATTGTTTGAATATGCCGTGGTTAGTGCTTCATAATCGCTGCCCGTACCGACTGTTGGCATGCGCCAACCCTTAGGGCAGATGTCTTCGTCGATTTTCATTGGTATAGACTCTGACCAGCTGCTATAGCAGTAACTACCAGCAGATGCGGCGCAATAGTTGTAATATGCACCCAACTTGGCCTGATAGCCAGACATTAGAATTGTATCATTTTCTGAAATGTTGACCCGTGCATCCGAGGTACTCCTACCTGTGGTCCAGTTGGTCGCACCGGAGATAGGATACTGGTCTGATGAAGTACCACCGCCATTCTTGAGATAGGTGAGAGTCTCGTCTGAAGCATTAGTGTTACCTTGAAGTGTGCTAAGTGGAGTGTCAGCTATACTAAGACGGAGGTTCTCGAGAATCCAAACATTACCGTCGGCGAGTTTACCAATAGTATATCTGCTGTCGTCGCGCTTATCGTAAAGTCTAACCGTATTTCCTTCGGATGGAACCAGTGCGAGTATTTCTGCTCTTGTAAGATCTTGAATGTAGACTTTTTTGTCTGCAACACAGCGGACAGAAGCGCCTTGCTGGCGACCGGTATTAAATGCGGTAATGAAGCTACCGCCACTGAAGAATACCATCATAGCGCTCGTATAATTATCTCCCACATTGGTTCTATTGTACGCCCATAGGATACTGTTGTTGTATGTTGTGCCTTCTAGAATAATCCTATTGCCGGTATCACCGAAGGCGGCCGCTAGAGCACTACCATTCGAGTAACTATTGAGGAGTCTTGTCGTCTCGCCATTCATTCCGCTAGATGGGAGACGCCAACCCTTAGGACAGATATCTTCTTCCGCATCACCATAGGATGGACCATAAGAGCTTTCTGGATTGTCGCTTACTGTTGTAGTAGTGCCATCACCATAGCAGAACGTACCTGCTGAAGCTGCACAATAGTTGTAGAGGACACCTGCCGCTTCGTTTTTATAGTCTACATTGATGTATGGCATAGAGTAAGAATCTCTGTCTGTTGGCCAGTTGGTAGATATGCCGGCTAATGCGTAGCGGTCTGAAGTGGTACCAGTACTTGTACCTTTGAGATAGTCAATAGATGTATCGGAGGCGTTAGTATTGCCTTTGAGCTTATCTGCAGAAACTGCGATTGGGTCAAGACGAAGGTTCTGGAGCATCCAGACATTACCGTCATTAAGTCTGCCAATAGTGTAGGCCTCGCCATCACGCTTATCATAAGCTACAAAAGTGTCGCCACTATTCGGAATCAAGGTATCATAATCTGCAGTAGTGAGATCCTGTAAGTAAGTCTTCATCTTGTAAATACAACGGACTGGGTAGCCAACCTTACGATCTGTACCGGTTTGCGATACGGCGCTCGTGGTTAGGTATAAGGCTTTTATATTCATAATGTTTCCAAAGAAGGTAGATGTCCAGAAACCACCGTTGATATTAATGTTCGCTGGAGCCCCATTATTAAAACCTGAAAGTGGCAAATGCGCTGCTTCTACGAACGCACTCCTATTGTTTAAATAAGCCTTATAGAGCGATGCATATTCACCGCTGTCGCCACCAGTAGGTAAGCGCCAGTCCTTAGGGCAGATATCTTCCATTGCGTCACCAGACGGTTCGCCAAAATTGTATCCATCGCCGAAGCAGTAGCTACCAGCGGTAGCGGCGCAGTAGTTATAATAAGTACCTATCGTATATCCTGCGGATGTAGTGTCGTCTATTGCGGTCACATCAATATATGGGTCCGAATAGCTTGTTTTATCATCATCTTCGCCGGTAGGGATATATGATGCGGCCGATGTGGCGTATCTATCATTTGCGGTACCCGTAGTGTTGCCTTTGAGGTAGTCGATGGTTGAGTCGGAGGCGTTGGTGTTGCCTTTGAGAGTGCTGGCGTCGACCGTGGTAAGGTCTAGGCGGAGGTTATCGAGGAACCAGTAGTTACCGTCAGCTAGCTTACCAATGGTGTACTTCTTGGTGTCGCGTTTATCGTAGAGATCAATCGTGTCGCCGGCGTTTGGAAGAGCGGCGGCTAGTTCTTCCTGATCGTAATCCTGGATATATTCGATTTTAGAAATGCAGCGGACAAATTGGCCATTTCGTTGGTTTGCGCTCCACACAGGCGCTGTTTGATTGTTGATATTCATGAACACATAATACATGCCTGGCGCGCCAATGCTTAATACCGTCGCCGTCGACGACATAAATTCGCCAATTAGGCCGCCGTTGTGGCCAAACATATTATTCACCATAACCCCGCCATACTGGCCATTCCATGCGCCTTCGTGCAAATCGGTTATGGTTGGATAAACTGTCATTAGTTTTTCGTAATCTTCTTTTGTCGGCATTCTCCAACCCTTCGGGCAGATGTCGTAAGGTGCGTCTCCGGTCTCTGGGGCTGAACCTGCGGTTGCTACCCTATAGGAGTAGTAGCTGTCGCAAGGTACGCTAAGATTGCTCTCGCTACATTCGGTGTTGCTACTGTTATAAACATAGGTACCTGTATCACTATCAAAGCCAGTATCGCTTGATGTTGGAAGAGTATAGTTGGTTGCTAGGTTTGAAAGAGCAGGGGTGAGCTCGGTACCACCGGCAATGTTGAGGTTTTCGGTCATCCAGATGTTGCCATCAGCTATCCTGGTGACGGTGTAGGTCTTGTCGTCGCGCTTATCGTAGAGAACAGTGCTATCCTCAACATTTGGGAGTAACTCCAAAAGATCTTCATAGGCGTAGTCTTGCATGTATGGCTTCGCTTCCCAGATAGCATAGAAAGTAACAGTATTAGCTGAAGTTTGGTCGATACCAAATTCATCACTTGGCTGGAAGGTGTTGCCACTGCACTGAGTATTGGTGGTCTCTACTGTACACCAGCCCCTAAAAAGATGGTAGGCACGCTCTGGGGTGTTGCTTGGAAGAGTAATACTCGTCTCAGCGGTGGCACCACCAATGGCGGCTGGCATATTCGTCACATCATCGTCGGTGTTTTTATCAAAGCTAATAGTATAGTTGACCACGTTGGCAAGAGCGATAAGATTCATGGTGCTGGTATATGAGCCTGGATAGGTGGAGCCATCTACGCGGGCACCGAGAGCAATGGTGTAATCGTTGGCATTTTCGTTAGCTACACTAGTGCGGTCTAGTATGGTTGGGGTGGTGGTAGGAGCAGGGAGAAACACTGCATATTCGCCAGTGTTATTTACAACTACGTTGTTGTCTACATATTTGCTTGGCCTGAAGCCCCATTTGTTGGTATAGGTGGCATTATTGAAAGCGCTGGCGTTGAGAGAGGAAGCAATGGAATATAGGTAGTGGGTGGAATTGTCGGCAAGATCAACATTGGTAAGCCTACCTTCGTCGTCACTTGCGGCGATACCGAGCGTGTAGCCAGTATAGTTATTGGTGGTTACACTGAAGGCTGCGGTACCATCAGCATCGGAAACACCAAATGACCTGGCGTCGCTAACAGGGGTAACAGTAAGTAAGGCTTGGTCATTGGTACTACTAATAGTGAGCGATGTCTCGGAGGCGATAGGTTCGCCCGCCTCAGCGTTGGCGTTGTTTGCACTACAAATGGTCGGGACAACCAGGGAAGAAACCAAGGCTGCAAAACCTAACCCAGAGACGAATGCTATTCTTTTAGCATTCTTATTTAACATAACAAACTGTTCGAATCGTACGATTCTCACTTCCACACTCCTCGCTTTTTTTGGGCACATAAAACTCCAAAACGTGCCGCTTATGTATTAATAATAGCATAAGCTACTTTTAATAGTCAATGCGTTTTTACAGGGGTAAAGTGGGGTTTTGTGTGGTTTTTTGCACGCTTTCATTAAGGTATTGCTTTTTTCGGCAAAATGTGCTATAATATAGGTAATGCCTTGTAGTTTAAGGTAAATATATGAATAAAGGAGGGCACATGTATGAATATAATGTGCACCGTTGATATGCTTGGCGTAGATAGTGCTAAGCAGTATCTTAAAAAACATGGTAACCCGAAGGATGAGGCCACCTTTAATAAGTTTTTTGGAGGTGACTTCCATTACTCGTCTGGAATAGATCCCGATGTAAGAATCGGCACATACTGGGCCGAAGGGTCTTACAGTGAGGACGAGGCACAAACGATTGGAGATTTTATCCAGAGAGCATGTGGTTTTGCCGTTTTAGAGGTAAAAATAACAAACTCTAGGATAGAGATAGAAATTGACCCCGACGGCTATGTGCCGACAGGATGTAATTTCCCGATCGTAGCAGCTTAATCTTTGCCCTATGCAATCATTGCATAGGGCGTTTTTTATGCTGATTATTCTTCTACGGCGAGTTTGGCGCGGATTTCTTCGAATTCTTCTGGCGTCATCTCAACTTCGCGGCCATGGAACCAGGTTTCATCAAACGGCTCTAGGTGAACATGGGCGTGAGGGACATCGGTACCGACAACTTTCCAGAGCGTGCGAACGCCGAGGACTTTTTCCATGTTGATGGAAAGCTTTTTCACGGTGGCCATGAGAGCCTGGTAATCTTCGTCTTCTAGCTCGTAGATTTTGTCAACTTCTTTCTTTGGCACCACAAGAGTGTGACCTTTGGTCTCTGGATGAATATCGAGAAAGGCGAAGGTTTTTTCATCTTCATAAATCTTGTAACATGGGATTTCGCCGTTGATGATTTTGGTAAATACACTACTCATTTTTCTTCCTTTCTTTTGCGATTACGAAGTAGATAACTGCGAAGACAGCCGCAAAAATGAGACCGGCAGCAACGTCGGTCGGCCAGTGCATATTAGAAAAAACGCGGCCGAGGGCAGTGAGGGTAATGAGGCCAAACATGAGAATATCTAGAGCAATATAGAGCGCTTTTTGCTTAATGTATTTTGGAAGAAGAAAGACGGTACAGAGAAAAATCGTAGCAACAACCATTGTGTGGGTAGAAGGGAAAGAAGCCTCACCGGAGCCGTTTGGGCGGGTATTCACAATCCAAACTTTGTCGAAGAAAAGATAAACTGCAGCCATGAGGGCGAGCGGAACAAACATTGCAAGAAGTGCGCGATCTACTTTTTTGATAGATTTGCGCGTAACCCACTGATAGAGGCCCAGGATGCCGAGCACGGCTAAAACGCCAAAGGAGGCAATTAATATAATATCTGTAATTTTATCCCATTCCATAAGAATATTTTAACACAAATTAATAGCCCCGCCGATGAAACTAGCGGGGCAAAGATGAAGTGATCCTGGTTTTTTCGAGGTTGGGTTTGCGATTTTGATGTACAAATGGATTTTCAGTCCATTGTTTGTTGCGAATTTTAAGTTCGCCCATCTGTATTGATATGGGTTTGCGGATTTTCAGTCCGCTATCGCTTGTCCAGGATTAACCCAGTTTTACCATCAGGATCCTTGATGGCTCCTCTTGATCTATTGCGTTTTTACGCTCTTTTATCTTATCACCTCTATATATAATTGTCAACAAAAAAAGACCTTTTAAAGTCTTCTTTTTATTTCTGGTATGCCCGACAGGATTCGAACCTACGACCTTTTGCTCCGCAAGCAAACGCTCTATCCAGCTGAGCTACGGGCACACACATTTACGTTTGGTACGCCTCTGACCTTTAGGGTTTTTGGCGCATTTGTGGATGTAGTTAGCATCCACCTAGAAATTAAATGAGCATCACATATAGTGACACAACTATTATAACATATTTTTAGGGTTTTGTGCGAAGATTTTTCATAATTTTGCCGCTCTTACTAGAAAAAGCTTAAGCATAGCTTTATAATTGAATAAAACGAAAGGAAAGTATGGACAATAATAACATAGTACCCGGTGTGCAGCCGCAGCCGACGGCTCCTCAGCCACAGCCGATTGCGCCGCAGCCGACGGCTCCTCAGCCACAGCCGACGCCAATGGTACAACCTCAACCAGCAATGCCACAAACACAACCAGTTGCCCCAGTGCAACCTATCGCGCCGGCACAGCCAGTCGCACAACCGATTACACCAGCACAGCCAGTCGCGCAGCCGCAAGGTGCGTTTGGCAGTGCAGCAAGCGTAGCTCCAGCCACCATGCCAGTCGGTGGCGCTAAGAAGAGCAAAGCACCTTTAATAATCGGGCTTTCAGCTGGTCTTGCGGCAATAATAATTGGTGTGGTTTTGTTCTTAGTATTATCAAAGTCTGGCGGCATCACAGTTATCTGCAACAGTAGCGATTCTTTAATGGGGATAACCATGGACAGTGAAGCTCGTGCTGTAGTCAAAGACCAAGAAGTGGTGGACATCAGCGTCGCAATGACTGTAGATTTAAACTCTTTGAGTGATATGTATAAATCATACGAGAGCGAGCTAGTCGACGGGATCAAGAGTTTAGTAGATGTACCTACTGGTTGCTTTGTCGAAAATGACTATGTGCCGGGCGACCATTTCAAAATGACGGTTAAGCCTAGCAATGGCAACGTTTCTCCTTGCTTTGGCCCTAGTACTGTAAGTTTCAAAGGAAAAACAGCACAAGAACTTGCCAACGCGATGGAGGCGGTTTTTAAGGATTTAAATTCCGACGCTGTTTGTACGCAGAAATAATCTACTCTGGTCTGTGGTTGAAAAACTAGGGGGGAGATGCTAAAATAATTGGTGGAAGCGTGGCCGAGTGGTTGAAGGCGCACGACTCGAAATCGTGTGACGGTTACCCCGTTCGGAGGTTCGAATCCTCTCGCTTCCGCCAACGTAACCCGAAAGCGAGCCTTTCGGATTCGGACCTTCGGTGCGAATCCTCTCGCTTCCGCCAGTAAAATACAGAATAAAGAAACTCCCTTTAGAAAAGGGAGTTTTTATTTAATTGTTTGATTACCGTGAACATAACCTTGTTAATGTTCTTCGAGCGGCCTGCGCAAATGCGCGGTCCATCTTCTTGTCCTGCTCTACGGTCATACCAACAGGTTTATAGTCTGATGCGACCGGCTCCTCTTTCTTTTTCTTTCTGAAAAACACTTATTTACACCTCCTTAAATATGAGCCCCACAGACGCGGGGGCTCGACTATACTTTCTCACCACGCAAACAGCGCGAGGAAAATGCCCTCCGCTATCCTGAATGGCGTGCCACCATCTTCGTAATATTCGTTGTTTTCGAATGTGTCGATGATGAAATCGCGGGTTTTAGCCGCGGGGCACCTTTTATCTATTTTTTCACCGTTATTCGCTCTGTTATTCTCACCGTTATTCGTTCCGCAATTCTCACCGTTATTAGGCTTGGTGTTATCCCAAAGCCATCTCAAAAATCTGAGTGGAAGAGTTACCGTGAAACCTGTCCAAAAAATCATAACTAATACTGTAAGGTACGTGCAACATTCCACTTTGCTGTGTTTTTTCTTCATAGAGTCCACCCCCTTCGAAGAATAGTCTATGACGCCTAAGACGTCACACCATTAGTTACACCCCTATTGGAATACTCTATCCAATAGGTTCTAATATTTATACCATTTACCCCTATTATTTGCAAGCATAATCAAGATAAAAAACTTCTTCCGTTTTTCACGTTTATGGTAAAATGGTCTTAAGTGTTAATTAAGAATATGGGTGGAAAAGAGAAGGAGGTACCCCATGATTAAAAACAAAAAATGTAAATATATCTTTGTGACCGGAGGGGTATTATCAGGAGTCGGGAAAGGGATTACCGCTGCTTCGATGGGTGCGATTTTGAAAGCAAAAGGTTTCCGCGTAACAATGCAGAAGTGCGATCCATATCTAAACGTGGATGCTGGGCTCCTAAACCCAGTAGAACATGGCGAGTGTTACGTAACACACGATGGGGTAGAAACCGACCTCGACCTTGGACACTACGAAAGATTTCTTGATTTTGAAACCTCTAAATATTCTATTACACTCTCTGGTGGGATTTATAAAGAATTAATCGAAAAGGAGCGCAGCGGTGGCTTCCATGGCAAGACCGTGCAACTCGTACCTCATTTTACCGGCCTCGTAATGGAAAAAATTGAAAAAGCGAGTGCTGATTCGGATATTCATATCGTAGAGATTGGTGGCACCGTGGGTGATTATGAAGGTTTGCCGTTTATCGAAGCGATTCGTCTATTTGCAAATAAAGTCGGGCGCCGAAATTGTCTCTATCTTTCCGTGGTTTATGTACCATTTATCAATACAAGCAAGGAACTAAAAACCAAGCCAGCACAAAATGCATTAAAAGACCTCCGTGGGTTCGGTATTATTCCAGATATCGTATGTGTCAGAACCGAGAAGCCATGCTCTCGTGCGATTTGTGAAAAGATTGCGGCGTTTTCTGGTATTTCCGGCGACGCAGTGGTGAATCTACCAGATATCAGCTCTGTTTACGATGTACCATTTAACGTGTTAAAATCTGGCGTTTTGCAGATTTTGAATGATTTTGTAGATGATGAGAGCGAGCCGGATATGTCTAAATGGCTAAAGTTCTCTAAACTAAGCTCAACCAAGCACGACAAAACCGTGAATGTGGGGCTTGTCGCAAAGTATGTCGGGAATGACGATACTTATATTTGCGTGACGGAGGCTTTAAAGGCGGCTGCGGCGCATAATAAAGTGAATTTGAAGATTAATTGGATCAATGCGGAAGACCTCGGCTCTGGCAAGGGCGAGGCATACGAAAAGGCAATGAAGGATCTCACCGCAATGGATGGCGTGGTGGTGCCTGGTGGGTTTGGCCTACGTGGCGTAGAGGGGAAGATTACTGCGGCGACTTACTGTCTAGAAAATGATAAGCCTTATCTTGGGCTTTGCCTAGGGCTCCAGGCTGCTTGCATTGCGGCGGCTAGACGTGGCGGTCTAAAATCTGCTGGCAGCGAAGAGTTTTTGAATGATGAAAACTTTGTAAAACCGCGTGATTTTAAGAATGTGATTTATATCATGCCTGGGCAGGAAGGGAAGGAATCTACTGGTGGCACGATGAGGCTTGGCGATTACCCAGCCACTTTGAAGCATGGCACAAAAGCGGCCGAAATTTACCGTGATGAGGTAGAGAATTGCGGCGAATATATCTATGGTACCGTCGTTCAGAAAAATGGTGATGTAAAGGTGATTGAGAGACATCGCCACCGCTATGAAGTGAATCAGGAATATTTACCAGAAATAAAGAAGGGCGGGATCGTTGTTTCTGGCACTTCACCAGATGGCAAGTTAGTGGAATTTGTAGAAGCACCAGACCATAAATTCTTTGTGGCAACACAAGCTCATCCGGAGTTTAAATCTAGACCACTACACGTGCATCCACTTTTCTATGATTTCATCAAGACTCTGAAGGGATAATTCTTACCACAAAAAGCCCCCGTTCGTAAAGACACGGGGGTCCATGATTAGTGCTTTATGATTTTTTGGAGCGCAAGTTTGGCTGCCCCGATTGGCACTAATATTACTATTGATAGCGATACTATCATACAGAACATGGCTGCTCCGGCCAGGTTTATTAGGCTTTTAACTACACTTTTCTTCGGAGCCTTTGTTTCTTCGGCCGGTTCTTCGTCATTAAAGACTACAAACATCTGGTACTCGGGCTCTGCAAATAGTTCGCCTAAAAGTGCGGCATTTTCTGTAGCAATACCTAGTGCTACGAGGTAATCAACATCCTCCTGATCACCCCATTCATGCTGGTTTTTATCTACACAAGCATTTAGCGTGCTCCAGCCACCGCCGTCGTTTGATTGAAACTCTTTGGGAAGTTGTTTTAAAAATCCATATATCTCATCTGTATATTTCTCGATTTTATTCTTGTCAAAGATATATTTGTGACCCCAGTTAGTCTTAACAACAACTTCCGGGTTTTCGGCGTTTAAAAGACAATCTTCGCAAATAAACCGTATTCTGCGCGCATCAATCATAAAATGCACCTCCTTATCATAATTTTTAAGTTGCAAAATACCACACTACCAATAAATTACGTATTGAATATTATATAATATTTTTATTTTGTTGTAAATAGCGGTTCTCTATAACATATTCCTCATGCTTGCCCCTGTTAAACAGATATGTTATTATTTTGGCGTAGTTTAACTTGTAACTTATCAATTTGTTCCAGTGAAAGGAGTGGTGTGAATGGACTTAATGGACATGGAACAGTTGTTGACAAAATTAAAGCAGCGACAGACAATAATCTTCTCCACAAACAGCATTGAAGTAATTAAAAAAGAGTCTGTGGATGGCTACGCCGATGTAGTAATCGGCCAGATTATCCCGATGTACACTATCCTGGATAGCGAGGGAAATATATTGTCGTCGGTCCGTTTCACGACGGACGAGAAGAAGCCGCCTATCGACGGAAGGATTATAAGAATGCTCGGCGAAGCGTTTGAATGTAATGTCGTTTTGGAAGATAGCGATTGTGAAGTCTTCGTACACCATAACCTCAGAGACTATCGTTATGTCTTATTAAAATTCACGGATATGTTTCAACATGAAAAAATTTTTCCGCTTGAAAAAGACAGCACGAACGACAGTATTCGAGAGGTACAACCTTTTTACCAAATCCTTGAAGGGCGAAAAGACCGGTGCACAAGGTATTATGGGCCTTTTGTGGACTTGCCACATTTGCCACTAGAATTACCTGAAATATATACAGTGTTTCAGATATTTGATTCAGGTGACAAGCTTGATATCGCTCCCTTGGTGTTTGATGAGAATCGTAGCTATATCAAGCCACTACCAGTGCTCTTAGCCGCTTCCTTCACGGGGGAGAAAGACGAATCTTCTGGTCGCGTTTCTGCTAAATATAGCAACGAAGTCGACCGGCTCTTGAAGAGCTGGAGATTTATCAAACATTCCCCTAGGAACATTATATTCAATTGGGAAGACATAAGAGAAATCCTTGATAATTCAAGATTTCCGGAATTTTCCATGAGAAAAGACACTTAAAAAGGCTGCCATAAAGGCAGTCTTTTACATTTCAATTTGCAACAAGGTACTCTTCCAGAGTAATCCCCTTGGACGCGATTTTACACGCCTTGTCCACACTACCTATGTAGCGCAGATGCCACGGCTCATATGCGTAGCCAGTTATTTCTTCCTGACCTTCACCGTAGCGGAGAATAAAGCCGTATCTCGGCATTAGGGCGTGGATTTTTTTGAAATCTTCCACATCCGCTATCATCGCATCATTATCACGGATCTCTTCGCCATCTTTAATAATAAATATATCAATGGCGAGCCCCGTATGGTGCTCTGAATAGCCGGGTTTTGCTGCATACTGATCGGCATAACCTGGACCATATTCTTCGTCCATCCAGGCTATCATGTCGATCTGCTCCTGGACTGAGCGATAGGTACTATCAAGCTCAATCTGGATACCTTCCGTCTTGAGAAGAGCTCCACGTAAGGCCTCGAAGCTTTCATAAGCTTCACTCTCTACCTGGAATTCCTCCCCAAGAGAATTGGTTGCCGTAACTAGGGTGATTTTGCTTTCCCAGTCGTCCGGAAGCTTATTCTCCTTGTTCACGAGGACCAGGTAAATATCCTTTTTCTTCTCGGTTGCACAGCAGGCTGCCAATAATAGCACTATTACTACTGTAGCAATACAGAACGTCTTGATTTTTTCTTTCAATGTACGATCACCTCCAAAAAAATATTTCCGCTGCTGCGGCTCGTTTATTATTATATCATTTACCCCTGTTTTTTGCAAGTATAAGCGGCTAGCTCTAATCTGTTAATGGTTTTAATTTTGATAAAAGGTGATAAAATCAGGGTATGAGTACGCGCGAGACATCTACAACTAGTAGAAATAAAAAGGGTGGTTTGAACGCAAAAAAGCAAAAGATTAAGGCTAAACTTTTCAAGTCTTATTATGGTAACCCCGTAAAAGACATGAAACTTATTGCAATTACCGGCACTACTGGCAAGACTACTGTGGCGCATTACGTACACGAGATTTTGAAAGCGGCAGGTGAACAGGTAGCAGTGCTCGCTTCTGATCAGCCATTCAAGATGGGGATGCTGCACAAATTCCTTAGCGACGCATGGAAAGCAGGCGCCAATTATGTAATTGTAACCATGCCAGCTGAAAGCCTTGGTAATAATGTGTTCTACGGGCTCCCTGTATATGTCGCGGCGATGACTAACTTCGTAACGTCCGGCCTTAACGATATGTCTCCAGACGAATTTTTGGCAGACGAGAAAACTCTCTTCGATATGAAGCCGGAATACGTAGTGCTCAATAGCGACGACGCAAATGCGGAGAAGTTTGAAGAAATTGAAGGAAAGAAAGACACTTTGACTTACGGGCAAACTGGTAATAACGTGAAAGTTCTTAATTCTAAGCTCTACCCACGTGGTACTGAGGCAACCATGTCCCTCAACTCTGAAGTTGTAACAATGGCTACCTTTATTCCAGGTGAAACCGCCGTTTCTTATATGGCTTGCGCAGCCACTATTGCTCTAGCACTTGGCGCAAAGACTGAAAAAATAATCGACGGTATCGCTGAATACAGTATTTAATTATTTGTAGTTTTTAAGCAGTTCTTTGGCTACTTTAATATCTTCAAATGGGTGAGGACCATCTGCTCTAAGGATGGTTTTTTCGTGGCCTTTACCAAGAAGGAGTACTACGTCGCCCGGCTTGGCTTTTTCAAATGCAAGTTTAATAGCCTTTTTTCTATCCATTTCCTTGATAAGGTCTTTTCCTAGGACCTTACCACCTTTTTCGGCACCCTTGATGAAGCCTTCGGCGATTTTCTCTGGATCTTCATCGCGAGAGTCATCTTCGGTGATAATCACAATGTCTGAATACCTAGCGAGAATAGCACCCCTGATTGGACGGGTAGATGGATCGCGACGACCAGCACCACCATGGACGGAAATGATCTTACCTTTGTGCCCCTTGATAGAATCAAAGACCTTTTCGAGTGCATCTGGCGCATGGGCATAGTCAACAATAACAGTGAATGGCTGACCTTCATCAACGATATTCATACGACCTTCTACTTCCGTAAGGGAACTAATACCTTCTTTGATTTGCTCTTTAGTAAGGCCAAGTTTTTCACCTACAAGTACAGCGGCGAGGGAATTGTAAACATTGAACTCGCCTGGGATTTTGGTCACAATCTTCATATCATCCAGTGAATATTCTACACCGGAAACAGAGAGCTTTATATTTTTGGCTTGTTTTTCGCCATTTTTTATACCATATGTGATATATTCTTTGCTGAGTTTTTGGTAATATTCTGAGGCTTTGTCGTCCGCATTAAGGATGCTAAACTTTGCCTTCTTGAAGAGTTTACCCTTAGCAGCACGATAGTTAGCAATGGTGCCGTGATAATCTAGATGATCATGCGTAAGATTGGTAAAGACAGCGATTTCTACTGGGATGCCGAGCGTACGATATTCAGCTAGGGCATGAGAAGTAACCTCAAGAACGAGATATTCCGCACCTTGATTCTTAATATCGCGGATACGCTTATTGAGTTTAAAAGCATCAAC
>Ga0310786_10002111_pt1 | contig 31056 bp, 27 predicted proteins | sample AusTroGonzalo_MG_FD_203881 | JGI IMG/M metagenome (GOLD analysis project Ga0310786, IMG submission 203881) | Bovine rumen microbial communities from tropical cattle in Woodstock, Queensland, Australia - Gonzalo_03 (v2) (version 2) | ecosystem: Host-associated > Mammals > Digestive system >...
CACCTTCGCCGAGAGCGCCCTCTACGTCCTCGACATGGGCGAACCCGTGAAGATCGTGGACCTCGCCGAGGAGATGATCGCCGAGGCCGGCCTCAGGCCCTACGTCGACGTGCCGATAGTCTTCACCGGTATCCGTCCGGGCGAGAAGCTGTTCGAGGAGCTGGACGTGAGCGAGAAGAGTGTGCTCAAGACTGGCTGCGCGCGCATATACGTGTGCCGCGCAAGGGGGCCGCCCCCCCCCCCCCCCCGGGGGGGGGGGGGCGCAGCGGTAGGCGGCGACTTCGTCGAGTTCGGCGTCGATGCCGGGGTTGGAGAGGCCGACGGCGTTGAGGAGTCCGCCGCGCCAAGGGAGGACGCAGGGGGAGGGGTGGCCGGGGCGGGGGAGGAGGGAACAGGATTTGGTGGTGACGGCGCCCGCGCCGGCGGCGGCGACGCGGCGGAGGGAGGCGGCGGCGGTGCCGAGGATGCCGGAGGCGAGGACGAGGGGGGAGGCGAGGGGGATGCCGGCGAGGGTGGTGGCGAGGGTGGGTTCGGCGGGGGTCACGGGGGGAGGGGGCTAGAGCTTGATGTTGCGGCGGAGGACGTCGAGGGTCGAGACGCGTTCGCAGTAGCGGCAGCGGAAGAGGGAGGGGTCGTCGGGAAGGGCGTCGAAGCGGGTGCGGACGTGGGGCTCGGCGTTGGTGATGCAGTTGGGGTTGATGCAGCGGGCGAGGTCGTCGAAGAAGGAGGGAAGGCGGATGACGACGCGTTCGACGACTTCGTAGCCGCGGATGCGCTTGACGGTGACGCCCGGGGTGACGAGGGCGAGCATCTGGAGGAGGCGGGGGGGGAGGGGACCGGACTGGAGCTTGATCATGTCCTTGCGGCCCATGCGGGTGCTTTTGTAGTTGAGGCCGAGCGTGGCGGTGGCGCCGGCGAGTTCGGGCCAGCGGCCGACGAGGGCCATGACCTGGACGCCGGACCCGGCGGGGATGTGGTCGATGACGATGCCGCTTTCGATTTTGGGGATGAGGAGCAACTGGGGTTGGGGCATGGGGGAATCCTCCGGGGCGGGCATCATGGGGCAAAGCGGGGGCCGGCGCAAGGAGCGAATGGGGGGAACCGGGAGGCCGGCGGCGCGAGGGGAGGGAAGATTTTTGGGGTGGATGGAGGGGGGAAGGATGGTGCGAAATCAAGGAAAAACATAGGATTTTCCTTAATCTTGAGGCATGGGGAGGAGCCGGAGGAGGAGGAGGCCGACGGAGCGGCTGTGGCAAAACTCTTGCGGAGCGGGTGGCGGGGTTGGGCGAAGCGGTGGCGGGGGGGCGAGTTCCGGAAAGGGGGGACGAATCGGGCGTTGCGGGGCGGGGCGGGGGGTGGTAGCGTGGGGACATGGTTCCGAAGTGGCAAGACTGGCCGGAAGTGGTGCTCGACGCGCGGTGGGTGGAGCGGGAGTTGAGCGGCATCGGGCGCTACACGGTGGCGATCCTGCGGGAGTTCGCGGCGATGCGGCCGGAATTCCGGTTCTGCGTGCTGGCGGGGTCGGCGGAGCGGGCGGAATGGCTGGCGGCGGAGATGGGAGCGGCGGGGGACGGGCGGTTCGCGTTCGTGCCGGTGGCGGGGGGGCCGTTTTCGCCGCGGGGACAATGGGCGGCGGCGCGGCTGGCGCGGAAGCGGGGGGCGGCGGTCTTCCATTCGACGAATTTCATGCTGCCGCTGCCGTTGGCGGGGCGGCGGCGGGAGCGGCACGGCACGAAGTGCGTCTGCAACATCCACGACCTGATTCCGCTGGCGCATCCGGAGTTCACGCCGAAGGCGCTGAAGACGCGGTTTTTCCCGGTGTACCGGGCGCTGATGCGGGAAATCGCGGCGCGGGGGGATGCGTTCGTGACGGCGAGCGATTCGGCGAAAAACGACATGCTGCGGCTATTGGGGGTGGAAGAGGGGCGGATCACGGTGGTGACGGACGGGGTGGACGGGCGGTACCGGCCGGGGGGCGAAAAGCCGTCGGCGCGGGGGGAGGCGAAGCGGATTTTGTACGTGGGGCGGGCGGACCCGTACAAAAACCTGGCGGGGCTGGTGCGGGCGTTCGCACGGGCGCGGGAACTGGGGCTTCCGGCGGGGACGAAGCTGCTGGTGGCGGGGTCGCCGGACCCGCGGTATCCGGAGGCGGCGGAGGAGGCGCGGCGGCTGGGGTTGGGAGATGCGGTGGAATGGCTGGGTTACGTGGACGACGCGGCGCTGCTGAAGGCGTACCAAGAGGCGGACCTGCTGGCGCTGCTGTCGCGCTACGAGGGGTTCGGCCTGCCGGTGGCGGAGGCGATGGCGTGCGGGACGCCGGTGCTCTGCTCCGACGCGGCGAGCCTGCCGGAGGTGGCGGGGGCGGCGGCGCGGCTGGTCGCGCCGGACGACACGGAGGGGGCGGCGCGGGCGATGGTGGAGGTGCTGGGGAACCCGGCGGAGGCGGCGCGCCTGCGGGCGGCGGGGCTGGCGCGGGCGGGCCGGTTTTCGTGGCGGGCTTCGGCGACGGCGCTCCTGGCGCTGTACGAAAGGTTGGTGCGGGCGTGAAAAAAGCGGAACTGCCGGACGGCGTGGCGTTCGTCCACGACTGGCTCAACGGGATGCGCGGGGGGGAGAAATGCCTGGAGGCGCTGGGGCGGAAGTGGCCGGATGCGCCGGTCTACACGCTGCTGTACCGGCCGGAGTGCGTTTCGGAGGACATCCGGCGGCATCCGGTGGAGGCGTCGGCGATGCTGGCGCGGATTCCCGGGTTCGCGTCGCACTACCGGAATTTCCTGCCGCTGTTCCCGCGGGCGGTGGAGGCGTTCGAGCTGCCGGAGTGGACGCGGCTGGTGATCAGCATGAGCCACTGCGTGGCGAAGGGGGTGCGGCCGCCGGCGGGGGCGAAGCACCTGTGCTACTGCTTCACGCCGATGCGCTACGCATGGGGCTTGCAGGAAGAATACTTCGGGCGGAACCCGCTCAAGCGCGCGGCGCTGGCGCCGGTGCTGGCGAAACTCCGGTCGTGGGACAAAGCGTCGGCCGCGCGGGTGGACCGGTTCGTGGCGATTTCGGAGCACGTGCGGCGGCGGATCGAGGCGTGCTACGGGCGGGAGACGGACGTGGTGTTCCCGCCGGTGGCGACGGATTTCTACACGCGCGACCCGGCGGCGTTGCGGGAGGACTTCGCGCTGGTGGTGTCGGCGCTGGTGCCCTACAAGCGGATCGACCTGGCCATCGCGGCGTGCCGGGCGAACGGAAAACGCCTGAAAATCGCGGGAACGGGCAGCGACGAGAAGAAGCTGCGCGCGCTGGCGGAAGGTGCGCCGAACATCACGTTCGAGGGGCGTCCCGGCGACGAAGAAATCCGTGCGCTCTACCGCACGTGCCGCTACCTGCTGTTCCCCGGCGAGGAGGACTTCGGCATCGTGCCGGTGGAGGCGCAGGCGTGCGGTGCGCCGGTTGTCGCGTTCCGCAAGGGCGGCGCGTTGGAGACGATCCGCGAGGACGAAACGGGCGTCTTTTTCGGCGAGCAGACGCCGGAAGCGCTTTGCGAGGCGATGGAACGCGCCGACGGCATGATTTTCGACGGGGCGACCATCCGGCGGAACGCCGAACGGTTCACCGAGGCGCGCTTCCTGGCGGGGATGGAAGAGCAGATCCGCCGGACGCTGGAGGGCTGAAGATGCCGGGCGGCGGCAGGAACGGGCGCTATTTGCGCCACTTGCGCGAGCGGGCCGCCGCGGGGGCGCGTCCGGCGAAGGTCCGCCCGGTTCCGGCGGCGGACGGCGGCGGGGCGCGGCGGCGGGCGGATTGGCGGGGGGCGCTCGTGCGGGCCGTCATCTACATCGCGATCGTGGCGGTGCCGCTGTGCATCGCGATGCGCTACCAGTGGCTTCCGAACGACGACGCGCTCCGCCACGCGGCCCACGCCCTGCAACCCGACCGGCCGTGGGGGGACATCGTGGTCCTGCGCGAGGGGATGACGGAAAACCTCCATCCGGGCTGGGAGGCGGTTTTGCGGACGGTCCACCGGGCGACGGGCGGCGACGCGGCGTTCCTCGTGGTCTCCGCCTACATCGGGTTGTTCACGTTGTTCTGCCTCCTGCCCGTCCCGTTGATGCGGCGGCCGGAAGGCTGGATGGCCGCGCTTTTCCTCGCATCGCTCGCGATGGAGAATACTTTCGTGTTCCGGCTGATGCGGGGGCGGCCGTACCTGTTTTCGATGGCGGTCCTCCTCGCGGTGCTGATGGCGGGGCGCGGGTCGTGCGGGCGGTGGCCGTCGGCGTGGAAAACGGCCGTCTTTTTCGCGGCGGGGGCGCTGGTGGCGGCGGTGCACGGGGCGGCGCTTCCGCTTTTCGCGCTCGCGGTGCTGGCGTTCGCGCTGGCGGGGGAATGGCGGACGGCGGCGGCGATGGCGGTCGCCGGGGCGCTGGGGATTCTCGCGGGAGCGGCGGTGGTGGCCGGGACGGCGGGGGCGTGGCCGTATCTGCGGGAGCAGGCGCTCCACGTCCTGCATTCCTTCGGCCACGGGACGGCGGTGTCCAGCCTGGTGGGGGAATTCCAGCCGTACCGGTCGATGCGGCACGTGGTGGCGCTGACGGGGCTGGTGGCGTGCGTGCGGCGGCTGGCGACCGGCCGGTGGCCGGCGTGGCCGGGGCGCGACCCGCTGTGCGCGGCGGCGGCGCTGGGGGGGCTCGCCGGGTTGCACGTCTACCGGTTCTGGATGGATTTCGGCGTTCCGGCGTGGTTGCTCTGGATGGCTTTCGAAATCGAAGCGTCGCTGGAAGCGCTCGACGCCGCGGGGCGGCGGCGGCTGGCGGTGGCGGTCGTGGCGGCGCTGGGGTTCTGGTTGCACGCCACGGCGGACACGGGCGGCCGGTGGGGCGGAAGGGTGGCGCCCGACGCGAAACCGTTTGCTCCGGACGGCGCGGCGGAAGACGAAACGGAAGCGGCGGAAGCGCGGGCGGATTGGGAGCCGGGCTCCGGGGGCATCGTCTACGCGGACGCCATGTCGGTGTTCTACCGCTGGTATTGGGCCAACCCCGACGCGCCGTGGCGCTACATGCTGGCGTTCGAATCGGGCGTGATGCCGGAGGAGGATTTGGCCGTCTACCGCGCCATGCAGCGGAGCGGCTTCACGCCGGAAAGCTACCGCCCGTGGATGCGCAAGATGCGGCCGGAAGACCGGTTCGTCGTGACGCAACGCGGCCCGGAGGCGTTCCCGGAGCTGGAGTGGCGGCACATGGGCGGCGTGGAATGGATCGGCCGCCTCCCCCGCGATTGATTCCGTGTTGCGCGGCCCCGCGGAAAAATTTGCCAAGGTTTGGCAAAAAGGGGTCGTTTTTGCCAATGCTTGGCAAATCGGTCCGACGGCCAAAAACCGCTGGGGGGGAAGGGGACGGGCAAAAAAGGTCCGCGCCGACCTATGGGGGGGGCAGTCGGCGCGGATAATACAGTCTGGGCGAGCTATCGGGGGGGGTGTGCTCAAACCCAAACTGCTTGTTGCCGTAGCAACAAGGGGGTTGGGAATGTGTCAATCGCGTCCGAAACCTCGGCTTCGAACGGGGCGCACTATAGGGGGAGGGGCGGGGGTTGTCAACCCCGGTTTTGGATTTTTTGCCGGGAAGGGTGTCGGGGAGGGCGGAAGCGGGGGACGGCGGGCCGGGGAATTCGGGCGCGAGATCAAGGAAAACATTGTGAAAAATAGAGACTTTTCCTTAATCTTGAGAGATGGGCGGGGCGGGCGGAGGCGAGGCTTGCAGTTTGCGGGGGGGCGGGTATGGTAGGGGCATGTCGCTCGAAATTTCCATGGGTCCGGCGGAGGAGGGGACGATCCGGGTGTGGCTGGAGGGGATCGAGGCGGATTGCGTCCTGGGGGTGTACGAGGAGGAGCGGGGGGCGGTGCGTCCGGTGCGGGTGGACGTGGCGCTGGACGTGGAGCGTCCGGCGGAGGCGGGGGACGAGCTCGCGTCGACGTTGAACTACGAGGGGGTGGAGGCGCTGGTGCTGGCGACGGCGGCGGGGGGGAAGTTCCGTCTGGTGGAGTCGCTGGCGGAGGCCGTCGCGGCGCGGTGCCTGCGGTTCGAGCGGGTGCGGCGGGCGGGGGTGCGGGTGTCGAAGCCGGGGGCGTTGGGGCGGACGGCGTCGGTGGGGGCGACGGCGATCCGGTCGAGGAAGGCGGCGGCGGATGGGTGAGGATTTGTTCGAGGGGCTGGACGGCGGCGCGGGGGAGGACGTCTTCCGGACGGAAGGGGAGGGGCCGGGGGAGGGCGGGGCGCGGGCGAAGGCGGAATGGCCGGACGCGCGGCGGCCGCTCGCGGCGCGGATGCGTCCGCGGCGGCTGGAGGACATCGTGGGGCAGGACCACATCCTGGGGGAGGGGAAGCTGCTGCGGCGGGCGATCGAGGCGGACCGGCTGGGGAGCATCATCCTCTACGGGCCGCCGGGGTGCGGGAAGACGTCGCTGGCGGAAGTGATCGCGCGGGCGACGAAACGGGCGTTCGAGCGGTCGAGCGGGGTGCTTTCCAACGTGGCGGGGTTGCGGAAGGCGCTGGAGGGGGCGAAAGCGCGGCTGGCGATGGCGGGGCGTGAGACCATCCTGTTCATCGACGAAATCCACCGCTTCAACAAGGCGCAGCAGGACGTGCTGCTGCCCTACGTGGAGGAAGGGTCGGTGACCTTGATCGGGGCGACGACGCACAATCCGTTCTTTTTCATCAACAACCCGCTGACGAGCCGGAGCCAGATTTTCCAGCTGAATCCGCTCGACGAGGCGGCCGTCGAGGCGCTGCTGCGGCGGGCGCTGGAATCGCCGGAGGGGCTCGGGGGGAAGGGGGTGGAGGCGGACGGGGAGGCGCTGGCGTTCCTGGCGGCGGTATGCGAGGGGGACGGGCGGCGGGCGCTGAACGCGCTGGAAATCGCGGCGCTGACGACGCCGCCGGGACCCGACGGGCGGGTGCGGATCACGCGGGCGGCGGCGGAAGAGAGCATCCAGAAGAAGGCGGTGCGCTACGACGCGGACGAGGACGAGCACTACGACACGATTTCGGCGTTCATCAAGAGCGTGCGGGGGAGCGACCCGAACGCGGCGCTCTACTGGCTGGCGAAAATGCTCTACGCGGGGGAGGATCCGCGTTTCGTGGCGCGGCGGCTGGTGATCCTGGCGAGCGAGGACATCGGGAACGCGGACCCGCGGGGGCTGACGGTGGCGGTCTCGGCGCTGCAGGCGGTGGATTTCGTGGGGATGCCGGAGGCGCGGCTGGCGCTGGCGCAGGCGACGACCTACCTGGCGACGGCGCCGAAGAGCAACGCCTCCTACCTCGGGCTGGCGGAGGCGTCGGCGGACGTGGCGGCGGGGCGGGTGCTGCCGGTGCCGCGGGCGCTGCGGAGCACGGGGAGCAAGCGGGCGGCGAAGGCGTTCGGGCACGAGGGCTACCTCTACGCGCACGATTTCGAGGGGCACGTGGTGGACCAGGAATACGTGCCGACGAGCAAAATCTACTACCGGCCGACGCAGGAGGGCTACGAAAAGGCCATCGGGGAGCGGATCGCGCACTGGAACGAAATCCGGGCGGCGCAGCGCGCGGCGCGCCGGGCGGCGGAAAAGGCCGCGGAAAAGAAGGCCGCGGAAGGGAAGCAGGAGGAAGCGGAATGAGCGAGACGGAACCGCGGGTGGTGCTGGTGGACGAGTCCGACCGGGAGACGGGGACGCTGGGCAAGCTGGCGGCGCACGAGGGGGAGGGGCGCCTGCACCGGGCGTTTTCGGTGTTCCTGTTCGACGCGGAGGGGCGGTGGCTGCTGCAGCGGCGGGCGGAGGGGAAGTACCATTTCCCGGGGCTGTGGAGCAACGCGTGCTGCAGCCATCCGGTGCCGGGGGAGCCGGTGGAGGCGGCGGCGCGGCGGCGGCTGGCGGAGGAGCTGGGGCTTTCGTGCCCGTTGCGGGAGGCGTTTTCGTTCGTCTACCGCGCGAAATCGGAGGCGACGGGGCTGGCGGAACACGAATACGACCACGTTTTCACGGGCATCTGCGCGGAGGAGGCGCGGCCGGATCCGGCGGAAGTGGCGGAAGTGCGGCTGGTGCCCGAAGACGAGCTCCGGGCCGAAATGGCGGCGCATCCGGAGCGCTTCACGCCGTGGTTCCGGCTGGCCTTCGCGCGCGTCGCGGAACGCGGCCTGGATGGCTCCGGCCGCCAAGCGACCCGTTGAAGCGCAAGAAATTTTGCGGCATTGAAAACCATGGAAACCGCTTCGCGGACATGGGCAACGAGAAAGAATCTACAAGAACATTTAGAAAGCCGCTTCGCGGACAAGAAAGGCTTGGAGGGGGAGCATAAAAGAAAGAATCGGGCCACCGTTCCCGGTGCCCGTGGCATGATGGAACGGGCGGGAGGTGCGGCTTTCAGCCGCGCTTTTTCGCAATCTCGCACCACGGTTGGCGTCACCTTCGAGAAACCCGTTTGGTTTCCATCCGACGGCAATCGAACCGCTTGGGGGAACAAAGCACGTTCAAATCTTCCCGGCAGGGCGTCGCCCCCGGTCGGGCGTTGTCTCCGGAATCGCTTCCGGGAAACGGGCTTCGCCCGCTACCGCATCCAGCCTTGGATTTTGAACGTCCGTTCCGCGAGTTTGCGCTCCGGGGCGCCGGAGTCGGGGCGGAACCAGAGCTCGAAGCGCGCCGCGTAGTACTGGTCCCAGTCGCCTTCGTAGATGGTGAAGGTCGAGCCGCCAGTGAAGAGTTCGTCGGGGTCGGAGGACCAGCCGAGGCGCACGTTGGAATACTCGGCGAGGCGTGAGACGGAAAGCGGCGTGCTCTTCGTCACTTCGAAGGCCTTGAGCCAAGCGAGGCCCGGTTCGCCGGGGTTGGCGCGGAGGGTGGCTTCGTAGATGCCGCCCTCGAACGAGTCTCGCAGGGCGATGTCGGGCTCGCCGCGGGAGATGGCGTCGGGGGGGAGGAGGGCGCGGAGGGTGTCTTCGGTGGGGGTGTCGGCGAGAGGGCGGAGTTCGTCTTCGACGAGCCGCAGGAGGGCCTTGGTGATACGCCGCTCGGGGGCGGCGGATTGCTCGAAGATTTCAAGGCAGGCGTTGCCGGCGTCGATGATGACGAGGTCCGTGTCCACTTTCTTCGTTTCGCCGAGGGCGAAGCGGTCCTTGGCGAGGCGGGCGGAAAACCACGGGTCGGGGAAGCCGATGCCGAGGCGCGTCTGCCAACGGTTGTCCTCGTTGTTTTCGCCGGTAATCCAATTGTCTTGGTAGCCGTTGCGGGGGTAGCGCCATTCGCCGCCCCGGCGCATGCTCCGGGTGGCGTAGAGCTTTCCGCGCTCCTCGAAGACGCGCCAGGCGGGGTGCATGCACAGATAGCGCAGGAGCAGGTCGCGGTGGTCCGCCGCCAGGCGCGCCAGCGAGGGGGCATCGGCGGAGAGGGTCGCGTCGTCGGTGCCCGGTACCGCCACCGCCGCCTCCACCGCGGCGAAATACGGGTCGGTGTCTCTTTCCGGGGCGGACCAACCATTGGACGCGGGGTCGGAGATTTCGATGTCGTCGGGAATGGTCAACCCCTCGGCGAAATGGTCGGGTTTCGTGCTGAAAAGTGCCAAGAGCGCCGTCGAGCCGAATGCGATGCCGCCGACGAAGGTCGCCGCGCCCAGCGCGAGGAGGGTGGCCAGCGAGCGCTTCCAGAAGCGTTTCCACGCCCAGCGGACCGCCACGCCCAGCGCCCACAGACCGGCAATCAGGGCCAGCAGGAGGAACGCGAGGCTCGCCCATTCGCAGGCGCGGCAGATGAAATTCCAGCGCAGGTCCACCGTCAACGCGAGGAGGGCGGCCGACGAAAGCAGCGCGCATCCCAGCGCACAGGCGGGAGAGAGCCACCACGAGGTCGCGAAACGTTTGAAAACGCTTTTGAAGTCCATGGAAACGCATCCTGCACGGGGGCACACGGCCCTGCAAGCCGAAAGCCGCCCGCCCCGGCTTCCCGGGGGCGGAGGAAGGGGCGGATGAAGTGCGAGATTACGGGAAAACGGGCTGTTTTGGATGGGTTTTCGTCCCTAAGAACGGCTTTTGCCACTTGGAGTTTCGGAGTTCGGGAGGCGGTCATCCCTCCCGCGGCAGCGGTTCCAAGCCCCGTTTGGTGTCACCTTCGGTTGCAACGATCGCAATGACGGGGCCCCCGCGAAACTTTGTTTCGCGGGGCAAAATTGCGGCCCTCCCGGGAAAGAAGTTTGGCAGTTTGGTGGTTAGGTAGTTAGGTAGTGCGGTGGTGTTGCGGAAGGATCTTTAAACTATCTAACTATCAAACTGTACAACGATCGTTCCGGCGGGTCGGTCCGTCGGGCAAAAACCGCCGGGGGCGGATGGCGGGGGGCGGTAGGGATTGCCAAGGGACGGCGGGGGAGGATATGATGCGGGGCATGGAACGACTTCCGCTGAAAAACCGGCAATTGCTGGAACAGGCCGGCGCCATCGCGCTGCTGGCGCTGCTGGTGCTGTTCTGCGGGGCGGTGCTCAAGCCGTTTTTCACGGCGATGCTGTGGGCGGCCATCCTCGTGTTCGCCACCTGGCCGGTGTTCCGTTTCGTGCGGCGGCGCGTGGCGCGCGGCAACGGCGCGGTGGCGGCGGCGGTGATGACGGTGGTCTGGACGCTGCTGGTGGTGGTGCCGCTGGTGGTGCTGGCGCGGTCGTCGCTCCACGGGCTGAACTGGGGGCTTGAACACGTCCGGTCCTTCCGCTCGGACGGGTTGCCGAAGCTGGTGCAGGCGTTGCGGGCGCATCCGCTGTTTTCCGCGCACGCGGAGGAAATCAAGGAAGTCCTGTCCTCGCTCTCGGGCGACACGGAGCGCCTGACGCAGTGGGGGTTCAAGGCGGCGCGGGCGGGCGGGGAGTGGCTCCTCCGGCGCGGCGTGAGCATCGGCTGGGGGATTTTCCAGGCGTTCGCGAGTTTGCTGTTCATGTTCTACTTCTACCTGGCCGGGGAACGTCTGGCGGCGGGGACGAGCCGGTTGATGGAGCGGATCGGCGGGCCGTTCATGGCGCGGCTCCAGGTGCGGATGGGGCGGACGCTGGAGGTGGTCGTGCGCGGGACGGTCGGCACCGCCGTGGTGCAGGGGATCGTGGCGGGCATCGGGTTCCGGCTGTTCGGGGTGCCGAACGCGGGGTTGTGGGGGGTGGCGACGTTCGTGATGGGGCTGGTGCCCTTCGGGCCGCCGATGGTGTGGGTGCCGATCGGGCTGTGGCTGCTGGCGTCGGGCCAGGTGAAGGGCGGCGTGGGGATGCTGATCTACGGGGGGCTGGCCATCAGCGGCATCGACAACGTGGTGCGGCCGCTGCTGATCGCCGGGTCGGGGAACTTCGGGCGGTTCCTGCACCGGCGGCAGGAAATGGTGACGGGGGCGGTGCTGGGGACGCTGACGGGGGCGGCGTTCGCGTTCGTCGGGATGCCGTGGCAGCCGGGAATCCTCGTGGCGGGGCTTGTGGCGTTCTCGTCGTTCTCGGGGGCGGCGGAGGTGGCGCTGCTGAGCGGGACGATCTGGCTGTTTTCGACGCAGCGGCTGGTGGACGGGCTGTGGCTGTTCCTGATGTCGGGAGCGATGATTTTCGTGCAACCGCTGCTGGTGCGCTTCGTGAAGCGGCACGTGAAGGCCCGCGCGACGGAAGCGGCGGCGGCGAAACCGGCGCCGGAAAAGGCGGGGGAAATGCCGTTTGCGTTGGTGTTCATCGGGGTGACGGGCGGGCTGATGGCGTTCGGGTTCATCGGGCTGTTCCTGGGTCCGGTGCTGCTGGCGCTGGGCTACGACGTGGTGCTGGCGCTGGCGGCGAAAAACCGTCCGCGGAAGCGGCGCGGCGGCAAGGGGCATGGCGTGGCGGGGGCGCTGAGGCCGGGAAGCGGCGCGGAGGGCGGCGCGGCGCGGCCGGCCGCCGAAGGGGCGGCGGATGGCGCGGCGTGAGGGCGCCGCTGAGGGGCGGCTGGCGGGCTGGACGGTTCTCGTGACGGGCGGCGGGCGGCGGATCGGGGCGGCCGTCTGCCGGAGGCTGGCGGCGGAAGGCGCGCGGGTGGCCGTGCACCACCGGCGGTCGGCGGCGGAAACGGCGGCGCTTTGCGCGGAGTTGGGGGGCGGAACCTTCGCGGTGGCGGGGGATTTGGCGGCGCCGGGCGGCGCGGAAGTAGTCTGGGCCGCCGCGCTGGACGGCGCGGGCGGGAAAATCGACGGCGTGGTGAACAACGCGGCGCAGTTCCTGCGGGACGATGCGGGGGAAGCGGCGCTGGCCGCGATGGACGCGGTCAACCGCGCGGCGCCGCTGCGGCTGGCGGAGCTGGCGGAAGCGGCGGGCGCGCGGGCGGTGGTGCAGATCGGCGACGGCCGCGTGGCGGCAGGAGACGACCCGGCGGCGGCGTGGGGCGGCGGGTTTTCGCGCTACGCGGCGGGTAAGCGCGCGATGGCGGCGGAAAGCGCGGCGCTGGCCGCGCGCTGGCGGGCGGAAGGGCGGCGTTGCCGTCTCTCCACGGTGCATCCGGGCGCGGCGTTGCGGCCCGCGGAGCGCGGGATTCCGGCGGGACCGCCGGGCGCGGGCCCCGCGACGCCGGAAGCGGTCGCGGAGGCGGTGTTCCGGTGCTTCGCGGAGGCGGCGGTCAGTCGCAGTTGATGTCCACGTAGTCCTTCGTGCAGTCGCACGTCAGGAGGCGGGCGGTGGCGCGGCCGAGGTGGAGGTGGATGGAAATCGTGAATTCCTTTTTCGCGAGGACAGCGGAAAGTTTTTCCTGCGCGACGCCCGTGGCGACGCCGCGGCGGACGGCGGGAATGCCGTCGTAGGCGATGTCCACGCGGGTTTCGTCCACGCGGGCGGCGGAGTAGCCGAGGGCGTCCATGATGCGGCCCCAGTTCGGATAGGTGCCGACCCACGAGGTCTTGACCAGGAGCGACTCGCCGACGGAACGGACGGCGGCTTCCGCGTCCACCGCCGTTTTGGCCCCGGCGAGTTCGAGGCGGACGAGCTTCGAGGCGCCTTCGCCGTCGCGGGCCATGTCCTCGGCGAGGCGGGAGGTGACGGCGGAAAGGGCGGCGAGGAAGGAATCCCAGCCGGGCTGCCCGGGGCGGAGGGGCGTGTTTCCGGCGCGTCCGTTGGCGAGGAAGAGGACGGTGTCGTTGGTGCTCTGGTCGCCGTCCACGCTGATCTTGTTGAAGGAGTCCGCGACGGCGGCGGAGAGGGCCTTCTGCATGGCGCGGCGGTCGATGGCGGCGTCGGTCATCAGGAAGGCGAGCATGGTGGCCATGTGGGGGGCGATCATGCCGGAGCCCTTGGCGATGCCGGTCAGGCGGCAGCGGACGCCGCTCGCGTCGAAGGTCGCGGTCCAGCGCTTCGGGCGGGTGTCGGTGGTCATGATGGCGCGGGCGGCGTCTTCGCCGCCCTTGGGGGAGAGGGCGCCGGCGAGGGTCCGGATGCCGCCGGAAATGAGGTCCATGCGGAGGGGGACGCCGATGCGGCCGGTGGAGCAGACGAGGAACATTTCGGGGGCGACGCCGGTGGCGGCGGCGGCGAGGGCGGCCATGTCGCGGGCGTCCTTCATGCCGCGGGGGCCGGTGCAGGCGTTGGCCTGGCCGCTGTTGACGACGATGCCGTGGGCGGCGCCGATTTCGGCGAGGCGCTGCGCGTCGAGCTTCACCGTGGCGGCGCGCACCTGGTTGGTGGTGAAGGTCGCGGCGAGGACGGCGGGCGTGTCGGAGAAGAACATGGCCATGTCGGGCGCGCCGGAGGGCTTGAGACCGGCGGCGGTGCCGGCGGCGCGGAAGCCGGCGGGCAGGATGGCCTTGGGGGCGGGCGCGGCGGCGGCGGATTTCGGTGCGGGTTTCGCGGGGGATTTTTTCATGGGACCATGCCTTTCGGTGCGGGTTGTCCGCATCATCCCCCGTTTGCCCGCCGTGTCAACGCGGAAGGGAGAAAACCAGATTCCTAGAAGTCTAGGATTCTAGAAGGGGGAAACCGGAAAGCGGCGGGTTTCGCCAAGGTTTGGCAAAAACGGGGGATTTTGCCAAACCTTGGCAAATCGGTCCGACGGGCAAAAACCGCCGGGGGGAAAAGAGAGATGCGGGAAAATGCGATTTGTGTTGCGGGGCGGGCGGGGGGTGGCTAGAAAAGGGGAAAGGCTTTCGCGGTGAAGGCCGTCGGTCCGGGTCCGGAATCGAGAGGAGACGTCCATGGCTTTGCATGTCGTTGAAGAGGGGTACGGGAAAATCCTGCGCATCCTCGTGGTCAACCTGCTGAAAAACGCGGCGGAGGTGCCGGAGTGCCTGCGGGAGGACGCGGTGGCGTTCGAGGGGCGGGACTGGATGAAACTGGGGGCGGCGGAGAAAGCCGCGCGGCTGGCGTTGCACGAGGGGGCGACGGGGGAGGGGAGCGGGGTGGCGGCGCATTTCGAGGGGTATCCGCATCCGTATTCGAAGAAGATGTTCGGGCGGTACCGGACGGCGCTGGCGGACTACAAGGCGGAGCTGGCGGGGGCGGACGGGACGGCGGGGGCGTGAGCGGAGGCGGACCGGGTGTATCCGTTGCTGCCAGATCCGATCACCGACCACTCGCGGCGGGTGTCGCAGGAGCGCTACAAGCGGCGGGCGGCATACATCCTGTCGTGCCGGCCGGGGTTCAACCTGCGGTACTGGAAGCGGATCGTGCGGGTGTCGGCGCGGGTGGACCGGCTGGCGGCGCACCGGGGGTGGGACCGGGAGGTGGCGCTTCTGTTCAAGGCGCTCCTGATTTCGCGGATGACGTGCCTGTTCATCGACCACCTGGTGGGGCGGCTGAACGAGGCGGGTTTGGTGCCGGCGCACGAGCTGACGCCGGAATGGGAACGGCAGTACGCGCATTTCCTGGATTTGTTTTTGCGGCTGAATTCGGTGTCGGACGGGGGGGCAATCCTGCAGGCGATGGGGCGGTTGCACTACTACACGGCGCCGCCGGAATGGCTGTTGCGGGCGCGGATGCGGCACTGGGGGCTGTTCGGGCGGCTGGCGGCGTCGGGGAAATGCGGCGGCGCGGGATGCGGGGGACGGCGGTGCGGGGAGGCGGTGGGGCGGCGGGCGTGCATCGCGGCGGCGCGGGCGGCGGATGCGGCGGAGCGGCGGGGGGAGGGACCGTGGGACCGGGCGTATGCGGACGCGATGCTGGGGCAGGCGGGGGCGCTCTTGGAGCGTCCGGACGCGCTGGCGGCGATCTTGTCGGCGGTGGCGCCGTAAAATCGGGTTGCGCGGCGGGGCGGAATGGGGTAGAAGCGCCTGCAACCGTTTGGCGGTGGATGTAGCTCAATCGGTAGAGCGTCTGATTGTGGTTCAGAATGTTGCGGGTTCGAGTCCCGTCTTCCACCCCATTATTTTTTCCCGATTTTCGGGGATTTTTTGTTGTTCTGTTTCTGTTGGTGGAAACAGGTTGTCCTCGCTTTTCCCCCGATTTCCAACCCCTAAAGTTGGAAAAAAAGGTTGGAAAAAATCGGGACGGAAAAAAGGGGGGATGGGTCCGCCGGGCGAGACGGCGGCAAAGCGGTTGGAAAAAAAGTTGGAAAGACTCCCCCGGCCCCCCGTGTCCTCCGCCGTCATGCCCCCGCCCGGACGCCATCCGGCGGGAAGGCCGCGCTCCGGGGCTGGACGGCCCCGGAAGGCGTTGCGCCACACTTTCCATTCGACCCCGTTGCACTCTCCTGCACCTCCCAGCCCAAACGGCTCAAACTTCGCCGCCAACGGCAAGAGCTCCCGGCATCCGCCCATCTTTCCGAACGGGGGGGAACGCGCTTTTTCGTTTCCATGCAGTCGCGAGGCGGACACCTTGCGAGCCATGCGAACGGACCTCCAACATTTCATCAACAATCGAAGTTCCATCAATGAGGGTGGAACGGCCTCTCAAAAACTTTTCCGGGTTTTGTCAGATTCGGGGGGCGCAAGGGGTATCACTTGCATGGATGCTTTCTGCACGGCGTCCGAGGAGGACTGACCAACCCCATGATTCCACACAACACGACTTCTTTCGGAGAGGTGCGCACCGGAATGAACGGACGGGCCGGAAGCAGACCGCTTCCGTGCTTGCCTCGCGAGTCCATTTCGGCGATTATCGATTTTGCCATGCCGTTCCGGTGCGCGAGCTCCGGGGCGGGCGGCAAATCGATTTGTTCCCGCAAGTCCAACTCCTTTCAGGAAATCTGGTCCATTTCCCATTTCGGAGGTTGGTTGCGAGGCGCGCGCACGCGCACCTCTCCGCTGATTTCCGAAATGGGCCAGACCAGAGCCTCCTGAAAGAACCACGGAGAGGCTTTTGCTGGCCCGAGAAAGCAACTCCGTTCCCGCCAACCCCCGGCCCGGAGACTTTCCGCCACATGCCGACATCCATTCCGCCCCGAATCTTTCCCGGCATCATCCGCGAGCGGACGCGGAAACACGACCGTTCGTTCCCAGCCCAGCACCAAGGAGGCGGGCAATGAAACCGTGGATGTTCCTTGTTTTGGTTCTCATCCTGCTAGTGGCCACAAATCCCTCATTTGACACCCATTACGCGATGGTGGTCGAGAAAAGCGGGTTGGCAGGAATCATCGCCACCGGTTTTGTCGGATTCTCGCGTGCAAATTGCCTCCTGTTTTCGGCGGGGGCATGTCGCGGGGAAACCCTAACCATCGGAATCTTGGGACAAGTATTCTGGGTGGGAGGCGACTGAAGCCGGCAACGATTGCAAACGAACAATCCGAACAAAAGGTGCGACTTATGACGAAAGACGCGAAAGAAAATCCGACGCCGATGGACAAAGGTCTTGCATGGGCTCCAGCCCTCCAGCACCCCCTGGATCGGCTGTATCTAAAGAAAATCGGTGACATCCCGTTGCTTCCGAAGATTATGGGATGGGTGGTGGACCGGCAACGAGAAGAAATAGAAGCCATGCTGGCGGGCGACGGCTTCGCCATCACGAAGGACTCCCTTTCCGACGCCTACGCCGTGTTCGAGGCGGCGTGTTCGGCATTGGACCTCGATGCCGGACGATTCCGCTTTTTCTGCGAGGCCGATTCTTCCATCAACGCCTTCACGACTGGAAGCGACATCCCAACGGTGGTCGCGACGCGGGTACTGCTCGAAGTCTGCTCCGACGAGGAGCTGGCGTTCGTCATCGGACACGAGCTGGGACATTATATCTGCGGACACGTCCGCTGTCACGCGCTGGCGCGGTATCTTTCGGAGGGGATGAAATGGACACCGGCGTGGCTGCTGGGCGTCGGCGTCGAACCGCTGGTGATGGCGTGGTCGCGCTATTCGGAACTGAGCGCCGATCGCGCCGGATTGCTGGCATGCAGGGATTTCGATGCCGCCAGCCGGGTCTATCTCAAGCTGGCGGGATTCCCCTCGCGGAAAGGTGGTCCCGCAAATCCGCAACGCATCCTGATGGACCAGTCCATCCAATACGCCCAGCAACTGGGCGGCAGGAACCTTCTGTCCCGTCTGCTCCACCAAACGGGGCACGCCTTTTCCGCCACGCATCCGCGCGCCATCGAGCGCTTCGCCGCCTTGGACGAGTGGAACGACCGTGGGTTTTACGACGAGTTGGCCGACGCCACGCCGGAGGAACGCATCCGCATCGCTGAAAACGTGGGGACGGACTATCTCAAAAACGCCTTGGACATGGCCGTCGTGGAATCCGTCGCGGACTATGCCGAAAAGAACCTCGGCAAATCCCGCAAGGAATCCTTGCGCCTGCTCCGAAAGGCGTTCCTGCATGGCGATTCGCTCCAAGGGACCGCGCTCGAGGAAATCGTTTACGCGGAACTCGCCGTTGAAGAAAAGAAGGACGGTGCCTGCGAATACACCCTGTCGCTTTTCCTCCTGCGGGGGCAGGAGAATCCCGTCAAAGCGACGATTTCGGTCGATTACACGTCAGACCGGGATTTCGCGCCGGAGGCCATCCGGCGGCAATTCATCCAATTACGCCAGAAACAAGTCAAAATCCTCGTTTACAAACCTAAAAAATAGAAAGGCTGGAAGACCATGATCATCACTTTGATAGCCTTGATGGGTGCAACGGTCCTGCTCGCAAAGTTCTGGAAAACAATTCTCGATTTCCTGAACGGCCCCGTCCGGAATCGTCTCGAAAAGTGCTTTGGCCAGGAAAAATGCCAGTGGTACGTAAATTTTCTGGAATGGTGCGACAACAAGGTCACGTGCGCAAAACGCATCGTCAAGATGCAATGGGAAAAATTCAAGGACACAATTTGGCGCATCAAGTCCGTTTACCGTAAGAACCCGGACGGGAGCTACACGAAGCAAAACGAGACCATTCTACGCACCGGGGCGGAAACGGCCCGCCGCATCGTGACGGAAGAAACCGTCGGGTGGGAATATCTTCCGAACGAAGTTCGCGAAGAAATGCTCCGTCGGCGCACGAACGAAGCGGAACTTGACGAACGGGAACTCGTCGCCGAAAAGGTCCGCCAGCGGGCGGAAGAAGAATGCATCGACCTGACCGCATGACGAAGGAAGAAGAGCCATGACGAACGAAAACGCTCAAGCATCCACTACGAATACAGTTGTCCCAGTCGCGTCCACGGGTCCCGTCGAGCCCGTCTCTCCGCGGCGCCATCCGGTGGATTGGACATGGCCATCGGTTGCCATTGTTGCCGTCGCAACTTTGGTTTGGATTGCGAAGAAACTCAAGGCGAGCGTGGCGACCTTCGAGAAATCGGCGGAAGACGAGCTGGTGGACTCCGTGCTGGACGCCGTGGCCAAGGAGGCTCCCGACCGCGTTGCGCTCCGGCGGGAACTGTCCGTTGTCGTGGGAAACGGGGGCGTGTTGCGTTCCGCCCCGCTGGCGGACATTCTCCGGATAGAAGAGAGCTACGAAAAACAATTCTCCGGGCGCTATTTCCGCCGCATTTCGGTATTGTGGCGAAAGGATGCCTCGAACGCGTCCTTGATCAAAATCGAAAGCGAACTCGGCTGGGAATACATCCCCGGAGGCATACGGGAACAGTTTATCAAATCGCGCGAGCGAAAGGTCGTCCGTCTCGTTTACGATGCGGGGAGCGGGGCATGAGCAACCGGGAATACCAGTTCATTCCGTCACGGGATGCCTTGGACGCAAAACGCCCGTTTCCTTCACTTCCGGAGACAGTCCGTCCTCCCAAGGCGGACGCCCCGAAAGGCCGCGAAAGAAAAGAGAATCCGGTGGTTTTCACGGCCCGCGAGCCGTTGCATGCGCTCAAGAACCTCGTTCTGGACGCGGCGACGGCGGTGCGGCTCGAATCACTCAAGAGCCGTTTCCGCTTCCACAACCTCGTATACGACGAGTGGGGACTTGGCGAAATCGACCCGAGCGGGAAGCACATCGCCTTTAACCTCTACGGGCCGCCGGGAACGGGAAAAACCATGTGCATCGAAGCACTCGCCCGCGAATGGGGGAAAAAACTCATCGACGTGAGCTATGCCGAAATCGAATCGAAATACGTCGGCGAAACCGGGAAGAACATTGTTGCGGCCTTCCAGGCCGCGAAGGAACAGGACGCGGTGCTCTTTTTCGACGAAGCCGACAGCATCTTGGGACAACGCATGACTTCCGTGACGCAGGCCGCCGACCAGGCCGTCAACGTCGCCCGCGCCGTCATGCTCAAGCAACTCGACGCTTTCGACGGCATCGTCGCGTTCGCGACGAACCTCGCGCGGAATTTCGACAACGCCTTCATCCGCCGCATTCCCGTCCACATCGAAATCCCCCTCCCCGACGAAGCGGGGCGGCGGCGGATTCTGGAAACCATCGTGCCGGACAAGGTTCCCTTCAAAGCCAAAATCGATTTTGGCTCTCTGGCGAAGCAGACGCCCGGTCTTTCCGGCGGCGAACTCAAAAACGCCGTGGTGAACGCCGTATCGGACTTGGCCGCCCAAGCTTGGCAGACGATGGACGCCGCGGCCATCACGACGGTTTTCGCCCGCCAGGCGGAGGCCACGGCCAAAGCCAAACGGAACGTGGGACGTAGCGCCGTTATCACGGAAGACAAAGAATTCCCCTTGGAAACGACTCCATGATCGATCAAATTTTCAAACTCGCGGGAGCCGCCGCTGCCGCCGCCGCCGCGTGGTACGTGGACAAGCGCGTGAAGGAAAAGACCGGAAAGCATATCCACGAACACGCGGTAGATTACGTGAAGGCGCTTTGGAAGCGGCTGAAGAACTGGGCGGCGCAGTATCTCGCCGAACACAAACGCATAGGGAAGATTTACTTGAGCGCCGTCAACATCGCGGCAGCCGCGAAAAGGGCCCGGAACGCCGGGATGAAAGCCGCAAGAATCAAAATTTTCGGGCAGGAAGCCGGCGTGCCGCAGGCCAAGGTCATCCGCGAGGAGGAGGTCGAAATTTCCCAAATCGACGACTTCCTTCAGCAAGCCAAGAGCGAGCCGGTTCTCGCCCTGAGGAACTGAAAGACGGCAACGACGTCCAATCCCATAGGAGCTACATGAGCAGAAAAACCACCATCAACCATGCGGCCGTCCATTGCAACGACTGTGCCGTCCACATCCAAAATGCCTACAAGGCCAAAAACTACAGCGTCGAACGTTTTGTCAAGACGCAACGCGAGGGATGCAGAGTTTCCGTCACGTTCAACAACGCCACCAGTACCGGGGGTGCCATTTTTCGCGCCATCTTCGGATTGAATGCATGTGGCACATTGGATTTGAGGAGCGCCGGCAACGACCTTCGGGTCAAAGTCGGAGGAAAGCTCTGGGCTCGATTCATCCGTTTTGTCGTGTTTCTGATTGGAATATATGGTTGGTGCGGTTGTTTGTTGGATGAGTGCTGGTTTGTTTTTTGGCCGCTTTCCATCACCGCCATTATCGGGTCGTTCAGGCAGAAAGCGTTGCTGGACGGCTTATACAACGATACGCTCGGATGGTTGGCCACGAGAGGCGTCAGTCGGAGCGGGCAAAGCGGGAAAGGCCCGCAAGATGTTTCCGGAAGGGACGCGAAAGCGGAGGGGGAACTTGAATACCGTTGTCCCCATTGTGGAACGAACTTCTGTGTTTCAGATGATGCGGAGGGCTACCGGGTCGAGTGCTCCGGATGCGGAAAGCAACTTGATTTGACGGAATTGAGCCCGTTGCAACCATGAGCAAGGGTAGATTGCCATGTTCGTTGTTCCAACCTTGAAATGGGTCGCATCCGTTTTCGCCGCCATCCAGCGGTGGGGGGGGCGTTTTTGCCTGCTGGGCACGATTCTTCTGGCCGCAGGATCGGTGGCCGGAAGCTTTCTCGTTCCGACGAAGGCTCTGGGCGTGTTGCTCGCGTCGGGCGGATGCTTTGCGGCAGGCTGGATGTTCGCGGCGTTTTTCGCCAAAAACGTGGAGTTGGCGGGAAGCGAACGGCAATCCGCTGCAGAGGAGAAAAAACGGGCGGACCACCTGCAAGCCCAAAACCAAGGCTTGCAAACCCAGATTGACGAACTCCGCCGGGAAAAGGAACGGTTGGAACACCAGCGGATCGACATCAATGCCATCCGTCCGATCCTCAAGCTGGGTCTTGCGGATGCGGACATGTCCATCAAGGATGTCAAGATGGCGTGGATGAACGACTTCGAGTCCGGCGGCGTGTTTTCGTCCGCCACGCGCAGCCAGTACGTCGGCGTGCTGCAACGGTCTTTCAAGGCGGCGTATGGCATCGATTTGTCCAAGGTGCGTTTCCGGGAGGCGTCCGATGGCATCCGTGTCGCCGGAATCGCCACGGAAAGCCTCGGCTTCAAGAATGACAAAACGGTTTGGTTGCTTCAGCAAACGCAGAAATACAAGCTCAAGACCACATCCCTCGTCTCCGGCGGCCCCATCCCGGCGTCCGATGCGGCGACCGGATTTCCCGCGGGTGACAACTACTACGAAATCAACAGCGACGAACCTTTCGAGGGGCGTGCGGACTTGAACTTGACCCGCGAACAGGCGAAGACGCAGGAGGAGGAACTCCGGCAGCGCGTCGACCAGGGCGTCGGCGCGGAGTTCGGGAACGTCAATTCCTACATCCGGGAGATGCTCAAGGGCTTCCTCGGATTCCTGCTTGCACCGGTGAAAAAGCCCCTGTTCTTCGTCGATACGCCACTCGGGGAAGTTGAAGGAAAAGCCGGGTGGTTGGCATTGGAAGACTTTGCGAAGGACTTCAATCGGCGTTTGGAACATCCCGAAGGGTGACACGCGGAGAAAGAGCATGAAACGGAGCCTTTTCGTTCAATACGCAGATGGTCACGAGGATGTTTATCCCTTTGCGGCAGGCCAATCCACGCTTGGAAGCGATTCCGACTGCGAATATGGCATCCAGGCCGCCGGAGTCGCCGGACGGCATGTCGCGTTTTCGGATGGGGATGGCGGCACATTCGTCGTGAACCTCCAGGATTCCGGAACCGTGCGTTTGAACGGCGTTCCGCTCGATGGCCGCCACCCGTTTGAAATCGGCGACGAGCTGGAAGTCGGCTCCGTCCGCGTCCGCCTCCAGCCAGTCGCGACGGAGGGAGACAATCTGGCGGATTCCCCCGACGGGGTGAACGAAGTAGCCGAAAGCGCCCGTCGGGCCGATCATTACGGATGGCGGGGCTACCGGAAGATGCTGGAATCCGTCGCGCCGTTCATTTCGCCGGCGGAGGCCGAAAAGGCGGAATGCCTGCACCGTTCGGGCCACCGGGCGCTGGTGGAATGCCTTCTGGTTCTGCTGGCGATCATGGCGGCGGCTTGGTTGCTGGAAGCCCATCGCCGATTTCTTACCGCCGAAATCTGCCGTTGCACGGGTTTCTATCTCGAATTGATCTTCGTCCTGATTCTGACCATCCGCTATCGCATCCGATGTGCGGGACGGCTATTCGCACTTTTGGGTGTTCTGGATTTGTGGCAGATGCCTCCCGAACGAACTTGGGTCGATTACTTCGGAGGGGTTGGAACGGGAAGCCTCACCACCTGTGTTCTCCTTCCGCTCGCCTACCTCTACGGATGGGGGGTCGATGTCGGGGCCGGATGCCTTTTCCGACAACGGCGTTCCCGGTCCGTCTGGCGTTATTTGTTGTTGCTTGCATCGGTCGGATTGGCGTGCGGCGGGTATTTCCTTCTGGAAAAACAACCGGGGTGCGAGTCTCCCATCGCAGCGGTTTGCTATTTGCCGCTTCTGGCCGTGGCCGGAATCTTTCCGCTTTGGGGGCGTCTCGTGCCCCGGAAATGGGCCGATGGCGAACTGGATGTCGCTTTTGTCGCCGAACAGGCCTCGCGGAGGCTGTGGCGGAGGTGGCGAGCCCGCCTCATCGCTTTTTTGGCCGTTGGCACCCCTCTTCTATATCTGTTGATTTCCCTCGGCACGGGAGAAAGGGTCATCTGCAAGAAATCCGACCCCCTTGTCGTTTCGACGGGGAAGGACGGGGAAAAGCTGGCGTGGTATTGGATCGACCGCGGGCGGTATCTGGAGAAAAACGATTTCAACACGGAATCGATTTATCAAGTCCCGTTCGACATCCTGCTGGCCGGGGGAGCGGACATTCCCGGCGATGGGGAAATCCCCGGCGAAAAAGCCTCCGCACCGGAGATGGATTCCGTTTCCCCGGATCTGGAGGACAAGGTCACGGAAATCCGGGATGTTGTTTGGGATAGAAGCGGACCGATTCGTGCCAACCGCGCTTTTGTCCGCAACGGAATCGATCCGGATGACGCCGATGCCGTTGCGGCTTTTTTGGAAACGGATGCCGGAAAAAGGGAAAACGACGCATTTGCAGGGGAAAATGCGGACTTGAGCGCATGGGGTGAAGAACTTTGCCGGAAAATCGCAAACGTCCAGCTCGACGCCACGAACGCCGCGGCGTTTGCCGAACTCCGGATGGCCTTGGCTCCCTACCGGAGCCATCCGACCGAAGATGACCATGCTCTCGGAAAAAACATGCGCAGGACCGACAGCATGGTGTTTTATCTGGAAGAAACCGCCAATCGTGAAACTTACACTTCCGGGCCCCATCCGAACTTGCATCATGCGCAACCCCTTCTAGGCGTGTGGACCTTGTCTCAAGCCGATGCCCGAAAATGGGTCGCGCAAATCGAGGCTCTTGTCATCCCCGTTCTCGTCCTCTTGGTGCTCGGCGGACTGTTGCTTTGGAAGAGAGGCGCGGATTCTCCGGTCGGATTCTGGCTCGGAATCGGGATGGCCATGAATGCCTTGGCGGTATTCGACGCAGTTGGCATTCCCGGCGAAGACTGTTTCGGAAAGATGTTGCAATATCCGCTTTGGCATTGGGCTTGCCAGTCGCCCTTGGGCGGCCTTGTCGCAGGTTGGTTCGCAACTTTGAGGACATTTGGTTCCGTCTTCACGTATGCTGCTTGGCTTTCCCAAAGTGTCATTTTCGTCCTCGTTTGCTGGCCCCGGTCCTCGGTTGCACACTGGGGGAGGTTGCGGCGTCTCTTCGTGTTCTTGGGAAAGGTGCTTGTTGTCCTGGGCATCGGAGCCGTGGCGGCTCTTCTTTCGGGGGTGGCAATGGATGGGGTATCCGTGGAGGAAGAAATCGGGGAATGGGTTTCCATCCTTGTCCCGCGTTTCGCCGCCATCGCCGTCCTCGGGATTTTGGGGGCATGGATGAGGCACAAACGCCGTTTTGACACGGAAACGCCGGAATTGGGCTGGATGTTCTTTGGAAGCTGGTTGTTTCTCGAACTTGCCGTCTTGTTTGTTATGGAAGCCGAGATCGATCCGCTTGTGCCGGAATCATGGGTGGAGCCGTTAGCAGGAATTCCGGGTAGCCTTACCCTTGTCGGCTTGGTTTCATGGATCGCGGCAGCCATCGGGGGCTTTCTCTTCCTGCGGCTTTGCCTGAAACGCAATTTCCTTTGCTTGTTAACCCCCAACGGCTTCACGTTCGCCCTCTTCTCGTTTTCGGTGCCGATTGTTGCCGCCGTTTGCAACCCGCTGGTCGGTAGGCTGTTCGAAGATTCGTTCCTGCAATCGGTGCGCGGCGAACGCATCGTCGGCATCGCCGTGGTCGTTTTGGTGCTTCGTCCGCTTTGGAATGTGCTGGACAAGCTTTCCCGGCGCCTCTCCGTCCGGAACTTGGTGCGCGTGGAGGCGGGCGTCAATGCGACGCTGGAGACGGTTTTGGATATGGCGGAGGAGATGGATTTCCGCGACGAAATCTTCAAACGGTTGGACGAATTGGGGGTTGACAGTTACGCGTTCTTCGCCCGTTCGTCCGCGGATTCGTTCAAGCTGGTCCTCCAAAACGGCTGGAGTGTCGCCGGGGCGGATTCGTTCCGGATGAGTCCGTATCTGCGGCAACGCCTTGGCGCCGACCCCCATGTCGTGGACTTGAACCGCCTGGCGCAGGAGGAATCCTTTTTCTTCCATTCGTTCGAGTTGTTCCGCATCGGGCAACGCATCCACGCGGCTTGCCTCCTGCCCATCTGTCTTGGCAAATCCGTCCGTGCCGTCCTTGCAACGCCCGATGTCCGGGACGGGCGCTCCTTGCCGAATGCCGACGCCTTCCTGGAAAATGTCAACACGCTTGGGTTGGTGACAGTCGAATCGTTGCAGCGTACATCCGGCCACGAGGCGAATTGAAACAATTCGCACAAGGAGGGCAGACCATGGAACGACTTTTGAAACAAACTGTTGTCGGGCTTTTCCATGCATCGAAGGTTGCGGCGTTGGGCGCGGCGCGACTGATCTGGTCGGTTGGAAAACGAAAAACGGACGTGAACCCATATGTTGTATTCCTGTCGCTTTGTCTCATCGGGGGACTTTTGACAGGTATTGGCTTTTCGGCTGCCAAGGAAGCCGGAGGATATATTTTCTTCGGCCTGTTCCTGCTGGTCATGACGGTCTTGTTTGCACCTGCCGCGGCGTTGTTCCTGCTAGCCGTTGGCTTCAGTGTCCTGTGGTGCGTTTGCGTCCTCATGAAACGGATTTTCGGACTGAAGTGAATCGAAAAATGGACAGAAACGCTTTTGGAGCGGAAGCCTTTGCATTTGCCGGAACCGAATGCGTGAAAACGGGCGGCATGGACATCGGGAAAGAAGTCAAAAGCATGGGAACGCATCGAAAAAGCTCTCGCCGCCTGTCCGGAGCACGAGGAGGCGCAAGCGTTGAAAAATGCAATCTGGCCCATGCAGTATTGAATCCGTCGTGAACTTCTCCGTGTTTCTCCGCGGATCGACAGAACGGGAATCCCTTCCACGTTTGCTTTCCGCCAAGGCCCACCCATATTCATTCATCTTTTCGGAATGGATGGCCCATGATTCGTTCATGTTTTCGTGAATCGCATTCATATATTGGTTCATTTTTCCGGGAACAGCCATTGACCAAGGCCGCTCAACAGTGCACGGGATTTTGGCTTTCCACGCCCAACGCGGACGGACAGGATGGGGTTGCCTTCAAAACTTTCCGAAAATTCACGGGTCGAAAACGCCATGCAAATAGTCGAGAGAAAACGCTATCTAGAACGGCTGACCGTCTTCGCGGAGAATCGGCGCGGCGGGGCGGCTTGATTCGGGGGAGGGGGGTGGGATAGGATGGCGGAAAGGTGTTGCATGGACCTGAAAAAAGCCATCCGGGTTTCGGGGGCGGGCGTGTCGTTGCCGGTGCTGGCGGCGGCGGGGTTCGCTTGGCCGTGCGGGCGCTTTTCCACGGCGGATTGCCCGTCAGGGATGGATGCGCGATGAAGGAAACGGTCCAGGAGCTGGACGGGGAATGGCGCATCCGGCTGGAAGGAGTCTCGAAGTCGTTCGCGTCGGGCGGGGAGCGGGTGGAGCCGCTGCGGGACGTGACGTGGGGGCTGAAAAAGGGGGAATTCGCGGTGATGACGGGTCCGAGCGGTTCGGGAAAGAGCACGCTCCTGTACATCGCGGGGCTGCTGCTGCCGGCGGACGCGGGGAAGGTGTGGTGGGGGGGGCGGGAGGTGTCGGCGGCCGGGGACCGGGAGCGGTCGGCGCTGCGGCGGGATTCGCTGGGGATGGTGTTCCAGGCGTTCCACCTGCTGTGGGGGCGCAGCGTGCTGGAAAACGTGTTGTTCCGGTTCCGGTACCTGCCGGCGGGGCGGCGGGACGCGCGGCGGGAGCGGGCGGCGGCGATGGAGGCGCTGGAGCGGGTGGGGCTGGCGGACAAGGCGGGGCGTCCGGCGCGGGCGCTGTCGGCGGGGGAGGCGCAGCGGGCGGCCATCGCGCGGGCGGTGGTGCTGCCGCCGCTGGCGCTTCTGGCGGACGAGCCGACGGGGAACCTGGACGGGGCGTCGGCGGAGAAGGTGATGGGGATTTTCCGGGAGCTGAACCGGGAGGGGATGTCGATCCTGCTGGTGACGCACAACCGGGCGTGGGTCGGGGAGGGGACGGTGCACTGGGAGCTGGCGGGAGGGCGGCCGGTGCGGGGGGACGGGACGTGAAGCGGTCGTGGCGGGAGCTGGCGGACCTGCTGTTTTCGCGGGAATGCGACGGGTGCGGGGCGCCGCTGACGGGCGAAGGGGAAACGCTGTACTGCTGGGACTGCCTGGCGAAGGTGGCGTGGCTGCGGATGCCGTGGTGCGCGTGCTGCGGGGACCCGGTGGAGGGGACGGTCCCGGCGGAATTCCGGTGCGCGTGGTGCGCGAGGAAGCGGCCGGCGTACGACTGGGCGCGGTCGGCGGCGCGGTTCGAGGGGGTGGTGGCGGAGAGCTTGAAGCGGTTGAAGTACCACGGGGGCGTCTGGACGGCGGACGGGCTGGGCGAGATGCTCTACCGGACGTGGCGGACGTGCGCGCCGGGGGGCGTACCGCCGGAGGCGGACTGCGTGGCGGCCGTGCCGCTGTTCCGGGTGCGGATGCGGGAACGGAGCTACAACCAGTCGGCATTGCTGGGGGCGGCGCTGGCGGAGCGGCTGGGGGTGCCGTTCCGCGAGCCGCTGCGGCGGGTGCGGGACACGCCGACGCAGACGAAGCTTTCGGCGCGGGAACGGGCGGCGAACATGGCGGGGGCGTTCGCGGTGCGGCGGTGGCGGAAGGGGAGCGTGGCGGGGAAGCGGATCGTGCTGGTGGACGACGTGATGACGACGGGCGCGACGGTCAACGAGTGCGCGAAGGCGCTGAAGGCCGCGGGGGCGGCGGCGGTTTACGTGCTGACGGTGGCGCGGGGCATCGGGTGAGGCCGGGCGCGGTCAGGTGATGTCGAGCCAGTGGGGGATGATGTCGGCGTAGGAGCCGTCGGGGAGGCGGAAGCCCTTGGGGATGGTGCCGAGGCGGACGAAGCCGAGCTGCTCGTAGAGGTGGAGGGCGGCGGCGTTGGTGGAGAGGACGGCGTTGAACTGGAGGATGCGGAAGCCGAGGGCGCGGGCCTGCTGGATGGAATGGAGGACGAGGGCGAGCCCGACGGAGCGGCCGCGGCATTCGGGGGCGACGGCGTAGCTGGCGTTGGCGATGTGGGAGCAGCGGCCGACGTTGTTGGGGTGGAGGATGCAGAGCCCGGCGAGGCGCTTTTCGGCGTGGATGCGGGCGACGGCGCAGTAGGTCTGCGAGGCGAAGAAGTCGCGGGCGGCGGCGGGGGAGAGGGGGGTGTCCTGGGGGAAGGCGTCTCCGGCGGCGACGATGCCGTTCCAGATGGCGCGCATCCGGGGGAGGTCGGCGGCGCGGTAGGCGCGGAGATGGATGGCGTTGCCGGGGAGGGGAGTGGGGGTTTGGTTCATCGTGGGGGAAAGAGTAGCACGGGGGAATGCGGGGGGGAAGAGCGGAGTGGGGGACTTGTGAGTTGGGGGCGGAACGAGGGGAACGGGGAGATTCAAGATTTAGGAAAAACATGAAAAAAATGTGTATTTTCCTTAATCTTGAGCACCAAGAGCGGGGGCGGGAAGGCAGGAAGAGGGGGGCGCGGGAGCCGGGCGGGGGACACTTCCGGGCGGAGGGAAGGGGGGGATGGCGGGACGGAAAGGGAGAGGGAAAGGACGGCTTGCCCCCGGCAGGCGACGGTCCAAGAGGGGGAGGCCCGTCAGTAGAGGAAGAGCATTTCGCGGTATTTTGGGAGGGGCCAGCGGTCGTCGGCGGCGGTGCGTTCGAGTTCGTCGACGGAGCGGCGGAGGGCGGCCATGGCGTCGAGGACGGGGCGGTGGTCGGGGGAGGCGAGGGCCTTCCGGAGGGCGGCGGCATCGGCGGAAACGGCGTCGACGAGGGCGGAGAGGCGGGCGGCGAGGGCGGCGGCGGTCTTGGAGGGGACGGGGGATTTCTTCGCGGGGGGGACGGGAAGGAGGGGGGCGAGGGCGGCGAGCTGGCGGAGGGCGGCGGGGAGAATGACGGTGTTGGCGACGAGGGCGGCGAGTTCGCCTTCGATGCGGAGGGTGCGGCGGTAGGCTTCGAGGCGGACGTCGAGGCGGGAGCGGAGTTCGGCGGGGGAGAGGACGCGGTAGCGGGAGGCGAGGGCGGCGGTGGCGGGGGAGGCGAGGACGGCGAGGGCGGAGGGGGTGTCGGGGGCATCGGGGAGTCCGCGGCGGGCGGCTTCGGCGCGCCAGGAGGGGTCGTAGCCGTTGCCGTTGAAGACGATGCGCTTGTGCTTGCGGACGAGGCGGCGGAGGAGGGCCTGGAGGGAGGCGTGGAAGTCGGCGGAGGGGGGGAAGGTTTCGATGGCGGCGGAGAGGAAGTCGAGGGATTCGGCGACGATGGTGTTGAGGACGGTGTTGGGGGCGGCGCAGGACTGGGAGGAGCCGGGGGCGCGGAATTCGAACTTGTTGGCGGTGAAGGCGAAGGGGGAGGTGCGGTTGCGGTCGGTGGCGTCCTTGGGGAGGGGGGGAAGGGTGTCGACGCCGATGGTGAGGGGCGGGGATTTGCGGGTCTTGCGGACGGTGCCGGCTTCGATCTGGGAGAGGATGTCGGCGAGCTGGCCGCCGAGGAAGACGGAGATGACGGCGGGGGGGGCTTCGTTGGCGCCGAGGCGGTGGTCGTTGCCGGCGGAGGCAATGGAGGCGCGGAGGAGGTCGCCGTGGAGGTCGATGGCGCGGATGATGGCGCAGAGGACGGCGAGGAAGATGGCGTTCTGGCGGGGGTCGGTGCCGGGGTCGAGGAGGTTGACGCCGCCGTAGGAGAGGGACCAGTTGTTGTGCTTGCCGGAGCCGTTGACGCCGGCGAAGGGTTTTTCGTGGAGGAGGCAGAGGAGGCCGTGGCGTTCGGCGGTCTGGCGGAGGATCTCCATGACGAGCATGTTGTGGTCGACGGCGAGGTTGAGGTCCTCGTGGAGGGGGGCGAGCTCGAACTGGGCGGGGGCGACTTCGTTGTGGCGGGTCTTGGCGGGGATGCCGAGGCGCCAGAGCTGGCGTTCGACGTCGGACATGAAGGCGAGGATGCGGGGCTTGATGGCGCCGAAGTAGTGGTCGTCGAGCTGCTGGTGCTTGGGGGGCGGGGCGCCGAAGAGGGTGCGGCCGGTCTGGACGATGTCGGGGCGGGCGAAGGCGAAGCGGCGGTCGATGAGGAAGTATTCCTGTTCGATGCCGAGGGAGACGGAGACGCGGGCGCCGGGGCGGTCGGCGCGGAAGGCCTTCATGAGGCGGTGGACGGCGGCGGAGAGGGCCTGTATGGAGCGGAGGAGGGGGGTTTTCTGGTCGAGGGCTTCGCCGTTCCAGGAGCAGAAGGCGGTGGGGATGCAGAGGGTGACGGTGTTGCCGACGCGGCGGAGGAAGGCGGGGGAGGTGGGGTCCCAGGCGGTGTAGCCGCGGGCTTCGAAGGTGGAGCGGAGGCCGCCGGAGGGGAAGGAGGAGGCGTCGGGTTCGCCGACGATGAGGTTTTTGCCGGAGAACTTGACGATGGGGTGCTGGGCGGCGTCGGGCTCGAAGAGGGCGTCGTGCTTTTCGGCGGTGGAGCCGGTGAGGGGCTGGAACCAATGGGTGTAGTGGGTGGCACCGCGGGCGATGGCCCAGCGGCGCATGGCGGAGGCGACGTCGTCGGCGATTTCGGGGTCGAGGGGTTCGCCGTCGCGGGCGGTGCGGAGGAATTTGGCGAAGCTGGCCTTGGAGAGGAGGGCCTTCATGGCGTCGGGGGTGAAGACGTCGGAGGCGTAGTCGCCGAAGATGTCGTCGAGGGGGACGGGCGGGGTGCGGGGGTGGTCGTGGGCGTCGGCGACGGCGAGGATGG
>Ga0310786_10002113_pt1 | contig 31027 bp, 17 predicted proteins | sample AusTroGonzalo_MG_FD_203881 | JGI IMG/M metagenome (GOLD analysis project Ga0310786, IMG submission 203881) | Bovine rumen microbial communities from tropical cattle in Woodstock, Queensland, Australia - Gonzalo_03 (v2) (version 2) | ecosystem: Host-associated > Mammals > Digestive system >...
TAAGAGATTAATGTCTCGACCATGCAATAAATCTTCGTCATCAACTATAATTTTATCTCAATCTATTTTTGTTGATAATGTATGCTGTCATGTATAGATGTAATTCCATATTACATTTCCACCTTTATTTCTAGTAGGAGCATATATGAAATCAGATATTATTTCTGTATATATATTTTTGTTTACTGAAAAATCTTGTACAAAATCTTGTTTTACATTTAAGTGGATTGTGTTACCGTCATCTGTAGTACTTAGCATTGTACAGTCGTTAATGTTTGTTTTAGTATTATCTGCAACTCAAATGACATATATATTTAAAACATTTTGTCATCGTGGTTTGAACATATTGTATTCGAGTATACAGTTGATTTCTAGCTCTGTGTTTATTCAGCTTAAACTTAAATAAGAATTTTTTAGGTCTTGGCATGTCTGTAAGAATAAATAACTTGTATCATTTCATAATTTTATGCTTTCTGATATTTTAACTTGTTGTTTAAAAATTGCAGTATTTCCAGTATAATTTAATAATGTTGTATTCTCTCACTTTATTTTATTTATATTTGGTATCTGTGTATCAAAAAATACGGTATCACTTGTTCATTTTGAAACTCATACCATAGCATCTCTTTTGTTTTTGAAACAGCGAATGTGTAGTCACATTGAGCGGTATGTGTTTTCAATATATCATTTTTCATTTATTGATTTGGCTTTTTGGCTATCTGATATTGGTGTTGATGTCCAGTAATTTGCTCCTTCTCATATTTTTATAGTTCCATCTAAATAATCGCGATAACTTGAAATATTATTAATATTAATTTTAGAAAAATCATTATTTATGATATTTAATACATGTATTCGTTCTCAAAGATTTGGGACATGGTATCAATTTGGACATGGTCATTGTCTAAATATGTCTACATCATAAACATCATCGAGTTCTGATAATATTTCTCACCATTCATTTTCTTCATTGTCTGTGATTCATCATCGTAATCAGTCATGTGATTTATTAGATCGGTAATCTGAGCTTTTTATGATGAAGTTTGTTCAATCTGTGTATCAATTATCGTTGTATTTGTTATTTCGTATTGCTAGAGTGGTAATAACATCTTCGGTAACTTTATCTTTGCAATCGTTTTGATCACATCAAATTGGATATCATGTATTATTTCATCGTTGATAGCTACATCACCAAGATTCTGGTTTTGAAATATCGTTTGTTGTTGCTCAAAGATTTCTGTCCATCAATGTGAAACAGTTTTTTGAATCATCACATATTCTGATGTCTTCTCGTTTTTCTGTTTCACATTGTCAATAGACAGTTCAAAGATTAGTAAAAATTATTATGAACAATAAAACAGGTATTGCCATGAAATTATTTATATTTTTTTGATTTGTTAATCAAATTTGTGTATTTGGCATTTGTTTTTTTTAGTACATGATAAATTGATTTTCATGGTTTGTAGTGTTTATTGATTATTTGAGTATTCATTACATAGTACTTTTGATGGAGAATCACAAAGTTCAACATAAACTTGTCTATTTCATTCTGTTGCATCACATCATATTTCAAGTCCATTAATACCTTGGATACCATTTATTAATCATAGATTGAATATTCATCAATTATAATCATTTGGATATTGTTCCCAATCTTTTGGCCAGTCTTTACCATTACATGAAACTCTGTATCGATGTCTTCCAGGGTCTTTAGATATGAATCATCCGTTTATTTGTAATGTAATTCATTCATCATTTGTGTATTTATAAGTACGATCTCATAGACCACTTATCAATCAATTATAGTTTACAAAACTATTTCATGTGATAATTAGTGGTTCTAGATATATTTCATCGAATTTAATTTGGAATGCAGATGTAACTTCTACTTGAGTATTATTATCTGTTATCATTATCGTACAATATAGTTCATTTCTTTGTGTTTGTTCATGTAAATCTGTCCATGTTTCTGCATTACTTCTAAATGTAAGTATGTCATCATTTATTTCTCATTTTCAACCATTACAACTAATTATTTCAGCTGTAATATTTTCACAAATTCATGCACTTGCATAACTTTTTCTTTTTCGATTAGCTGTTACTGTAAATGGACCTTCGTCTTCTTTTTTTGCATTGAAATATCATGTAAAGTTTCTTGCACTTAATGATTCGATTGTTCAATATGCCTGACTCCATTCACTTGTATTATCTAATTCGTCTTTTACTCTTACAAAGAAGTAGTATGTGGTATCTGGTCTTAGATTATTAAATTTGTGTTCAAGTCCTTTTTTTCGGCTTGATAAATTTTCTCAATTACAATCATTTATATTGTTTGTTGTAGATTTACAGAATTGATATACTACTTTTTGATTACATCAAATATCATTTGTTTCATTTGCAGTTATATTTATGCTGAAATCTTTAAGACAGCTATCTGATTTGTCTAGATTTATATTTGTTTTATTTGGTGCTGCATTATCATAATTCCATTTTAATTCATTGCTTGGTTGTATGTTTGGATTTCATAATTCATCAGTAGCTACATTATCTCATACGACTATTGTAGTTGTTCCGTAATCTCCAGCTGTACTAGGACTAGTAACAGTCCAAGTAAATCTAGGGTTGTTATTAGTAAATCATCCAATAACTCAATGTCATATTGTTATATCATTTGCTTCAAATCCTAAAACTTTTTCTCTTCGAGTTCAAACTACATTTCGAGCTTTTCATCATTTTTGGCAAGATCCTGATCCTTCTGATGTTAGTGCAACAGTAGGATTGAATGTATCAACATAGAATGTAATTGTACCAGTTAATTGATTATTCTCATCATCCTTGAATGTGACAGTACAAGAACCAGTTGCTTCTATATTTGTTTTTGGAGTTAATTTAGCTGTGTTGTTTTCAATTACATAGTTTGTTATAGTATTATCACAAGATATGTTAATTAATAACATAGGTTCAGTACCACAAGCACCATCTATTGGTTGCATTAATTCAATAAGATCTTGTGTAACAAATGGTGTGTTGATATGAACTCATGTGATATTTCAAACAACAACATTTCAATTTCAGCTAAATAATGGTTTTGTATCTACTATTGTTAATGTAGCTGTCTTGTCACAAGAATTTCATAGTATATCTCTAACTGTAACAATTTGTTGTTTTGTTCATGCTGTAGGAACTTGAGTTTTTGTAATACTTAAAGAAGCATTTCATCGAGTATTATTACCAAAGCTAGTTGAACTGAATTTATATGCTGTATTTCAACTAATTCCAGCACATCCATTGTCAGTAGCACTTGCAGACCAAGTGGTTGCTGTACATTCATTTACACTTAAGTCGTTAAATGTTATGGTTGGACATGCGTTATCATAATTCCATTTTAATTCATTACTTGGTTGTATGTTTGGATTTCATAATAGATCAGTAGCTACATTATCTCATACGACTATGGTTGTTGTTCCGTATTCTCCAGCTGTACTAGGACTAGTAACAGTCCAAGTAAATTTAGGGTTGTTATTAGTAAATCATCCAATAACTCAATTTCATATTGTTATATCATTTGCTTCAAATCCTAAAACTTTTTCTCTTCGAGTTCAAACTACATTTCGAGCTTTTCATCATTTTTGGCATGAGTTTACTCCATCAGATGTTAGTGTAATAATAGGATTTAGTGTATCGATATGGAATGTAATTGTACCTATTAATTCGTTCTTTTCATCATCTTGGAATATTACGGTACAAGAACTATCTATTTCAATATCTTCTCTAGGAGTTAATATTATTCTATTTTCTTTTATATCAGCGTTTTGTATTTCTTTTTCATCACATTTTACGTTAATTAGAGTCATAGGTTTAGTACCACAAGCACCATCTATTGGTTTCATTAATTCAATAAGATCTGGTGTAACGAATCATTCTTTTAAGTGTATTCATGTGATATTTCAAATATTAACAGTTCTTTCTCATTTGAATGAAGGTTCTGTGTCAGTAGCTATTAGTTTTGCTGATATATTGGATTCGTTTCAAATAGTATCTTTAACTATCAAGATTTGTTCCCATGTTCAAGCTGAAGGTATTTGTTCATTTGCAATTTGTAAAGTATTATTTCACCATTCATTATTTCCAAATACATTGCTGAATAAAAATGCGGTTTTTTCGTCAATTCATGCACATCAAATATCATTAGCTTTAGCTGTCCAATCTATTCCAACACATTCTGGTGTTTCTATATCGTTGAATGTTATTTCTGGACTAGCATTATCATAATTCCATTTTAATTCATTACTTGGTTGTATGTTTGGATTTCATAATTCATCAGTAGCTACATGATCTCTTACGATTACGGTTGACGTTCCGTATTGTCCAGCTGTACTAGGACTAGTAACAGTCCAAGTAAATCTAGGATTGTATTTACCATTAAAATTATCAATTACTCAATTATCTGTAGATATACCTCTTATATCAAATCCTAAAACTTTTTCAGTTCGGTTTCATTCAATATTTCGGTTAATACCTCATTTTTCACAGGAACCACTTCCTTGAGAATCTATAGTAATAGTAGGATTTAATGTATCAACATGGAATGTTATTTTACCAGTTAGTTGATTATTTTCATCATCTTTGAAGATTACAGCACAAGAACTATCTTTTTCAATGTCTGCTTTAGGAGTTAATGTTACTGTATTGTTATTTATATTGCTTTTTCCTATTATATTTTCATCACATCTTACTTCAATTATAGTCATAGGTTCAGTACCACAAGCACCATCAATAGGTTGCATTAATTCAATAAGATCTTGTGTAACGAAAGGATTTGTTATGTGTCATCATGTGATATTTCAAATATTAGCAGTATTTTCTCATTTGAATGAAGGTTTAGTATCATTCCATGTTCATTTACTTGAAACACATTGACTTGGTGTATTATTTGCATCTTGTACTAGTAGGCTTATATCATATGTTCATTGTTTATTTAATGTTTTGTTCCATGTTTTTCTTGTACCTGATGGTATATTACTTGATGACCATATTGTTGATCATTTACAAGAAGTTCATTCATATAATAGGTATGTTAGATTTCATCAACCAGCATCTTGTCATGTCATTCTATATGTTATAGGTGTACATTCTGGTTTTGGTCCATCGTTTGAAAGTTCTCAAAGTGGTATTACATTTGTCCAAATTGCTGTAGCAGTAGCACAATTTGATTTTAATCATTGTTTATCTTTAAGTGTATAATAGTATTTTTGTGTTGTAGGCTCTCATTGGGCAGGTACTCTATATGTATTCCTTGTTTCTCTTGGTATTGCATTTGTACAATTCGCATCTAAGTACCATTGATATCATTTAAATTCTGTTCATGCTGGGTCACTTCAACTTGCTGTTAATATTATAGGATTTCATTCTATTCCAGAATTACTTACATCATGTGCGGTTGGAGCAACATTTCTCCACTTAGCTGTAGCACTAGCACAGTTTGATTCTAATCATTGTGCATCAATTACTTTGTAATAGTATATTATTCCTGTAGGTTCTGGTTGTAGAGGTGCTGTATAAGTAATACCTGTTTCATTGTTTATTTTAGTATAACATGTTTGGTCGGAGTACCATTGGTATTTAAATTGTGTTCCACCTGGGTCTGTTCCATCTGCTGTTAATATTAATGGATTTCATTCATCTGTTTCGTTCCTTATATTTTTTGCAGTTGGAGTAACATTTGTCCATTCATAATTTACCTCTATTTGTGTTATATTTCACCATTTATCTCTAGCTTGTACATTTGTTTTTCATGTTTTTGGTTCTAGTTCTATTCACATTGAACAAGTATATGACTCCTGTCCTGTAATTCAGCTAATTCGTTCATTATTTCAACATTTATAATCTTTTAGTCAAGTTCATATATCTCCTATAGTCATTTGTATTAATAATTCTTCATTTTCAAGAGCACGATTATTCATAATGGTTATAGTTGGATTTATAGTGTCAATATCATGTAGATTTACGTATAATTGTTTCTGTGTATCTCAGTCTGTAATTGTAAGTACACATTGATCTTCTCATACAACATTATTATTTGGTGTGTATATTAATATGTTGTTTCTATTTGGATCTAATTCGCAATGTCATTTACTTCATTGTCTACTAATTGTAGCATTAATTGTTTCACATGATCATGCATGTGCATTACTTAATTCTTTTCGGTCAAAAGAAGCTGTTTGATTTCATATATTATTATATTCTATACTATTATTAGCTTCTAATTGAACATCTTCCCAAATGTAAGTAATTTCTTGTTCTGTGTAGTTTTCTAATGCATCTTGAACTCTTACATTTATTGTTTGTGTTCACACATTTTGATTTGATAGAGTATTAGATGGTTTATCTGTGTATTCTTTTCATCAATTTCGGCTATATGGAGTCTCATGATCTTTTGCACATCCAATTTGTTTATATTCTTTTATATTTGCCGTTATATCTGAACATTCATATCCTGGTTCTATTAATACATCGTATTCTGGACCTACATTATCGTATTCCCATTTAATTGGCTTTCATTCTTTATTTTCATTTCCACAATTATCTGTTACCGTTCATGGAAGTACAGATACGATAGTCTCTCAGTATTCTTTTTCTGGACTTATAACAAGCCATTCATAAGTTGGGTTTTTCTCAAATGTGAATTCTTTTCCTATTTCTCATATTTTTGCTGTAATATTTTTTATATCAAATCATTTGACAGTCTCATTCCATGTTCATGTTACTTTAAATTCTTTACCACCTTTTCGACATCCATCTGCAGCTTCACTTTCCATTGTAATTGTTGGAGATACAGAATCAATTTCAAGCCGTGTCACTGTTATAGTTTTTTTAGTATCACCATCCGTTATTTCTAGTATGCAAGTATCATCTCATTGTACATTTTCATTTGGTATATATGCTAACTTTTCATTTTTAATTTTGCATATTCCTATTCTTCAATTTTGAGTTACTCTTGCCATTATTTGTTCACAACTTCATGCTGTAGCATTACTTAATTGTATCCAATTTACTGTTTTTTCTCCGCATGTTTCATGTACTGTAAAATTATTTGCAGTTAATGGAACATCTGTCCATGTAACTATTCCTGTTTTTTGTGTATAATTTCAGAAGCTATCTCTTACTCTTGTTACTATTTGCCTTGATCAAACAGAATTATTATATAATGGGTAAGTTGCTCTATTTGAGTAGGTTCGTCCTCAATCCCAACTATATGGTAATCCATTGGCTGAAGCACATCCTACTTGTTTAACGTTTGTTATTGTTAAAGTTCAAGTAGAACACTCAGGTACACTTACATTTCTTACTGTAAATGTAGGTCATGCGTTATCTACTTCAACTGGTGGCATACTTGTTATCTCTTCATTTCAATTATACGCAAGGTCAAAAATTGTATCAGCTAATAATGTAAATGATGTATTACCTGTTTTGATTCTATTACCTATGTATGTAAGTTTATATATATATTGATCATATGTATCTATGTCGATTCGATTTCAATCATCGATATTTTCTAATTCCAAAACATCGCTATTATATTTAATGTTCTTTGTTATATAATTGTTTATATATATTCTTCATTTTTTATCAGAACACATTAGTTCTATAGTTCATTCTCATCATCAAGGTATACATTGATTACTTGGATCTCATCGAGAACATATTGGTTTTAATGTATCGTAATAGTAGATGATAGTACCTTGTACTTCATTATTTTCATCATCTACAAATGTAATTGTACAACTCACAGATCATACATTGTCTTTCGGTGGTATGACTGAAATTCAATATGGGTCTAATTTTGTAAATTCTCAATCATCACATTTTATTTCAATTATAGACATAGTGTCAGGTCAACATGCTCAATCTTCAGCTTTCATCTCTTTAATAAGATTCTCGAATAATAGAGTTTCTCCACTTATTGGTGTATATTCATTGTTATAGAATAATTCTCTGATTCATAAAGTTGGTTGAGTATCTATCACTCTTAAACTTGCTTTTTTGGTGTCTTGGTTTCATAATGTGTCTCTTACAGTAAGTGTTTGTGGTATTTTTTCTGTGGTTGGATTCTTAACACTATTTGCATTTATGCTTAGAATATTTGGTCCTCGTAGGTTATTTCCAAAGCTTTGTTTATGGAAGTAAAATGCATTTCTTGTATTAAGTCAAGCACATCAATCATCTCTAGCTTCTGCTGTCCAATTTATACCTACACATTCTGGTGTCTCTGTATCTTCAAAAGTTATTGGATTAGGTGCATCTTTATCGATCCAATTAACTGTTGCAGAACATTGTTTACTGTTTCATAGTTTATCTTTGAATGTATATGTTTGTGTTCAATTACGTTGGAATGTTAGAGTCTGTGGTGATGAAGTAGAGGAGTCATCTAATCCAACCAAAGCATCGCTTGCATATAATGTTGCTGTTACATTATTATTTGTACATTGTTCTGTTGAGAAATTTATATTTCAACATTGAGGTGGTGTTTTATCTATGGCGAATCCTGTAGATACTTTTGTTCCTATATTTCATAAATTATCTCTATATTGTACGTATATAGTTTTGTCTCAATCATTAGTACTACAACCTTGAGCACTATAATTTCCTAAATTAAGTGTATAAGTTGTTGTATAATTTTGTCGTGAACTAAATTTTGTTCAGTCACAACTAAATCTTACTTTTATTCATATTCCCTCACTACATCCAGAATCGATGGCATTCAATTGTAATTTTATAGTTGTTCCGCTATAATAATATTTATTATTTATTAATTTTCATCATGTAAGTATTAAATTTCATGATTGATTTGGTCATCGTGTATCAATCCAATTTACTGTTGCTGAACATGTGTTATTATTTCATACTTTATCGTAGAATGCTATATTTTGTGTGGTATTTGTAGTAAATGTAGTATTGAATATTGTGTTATCAGATAATCAGGCTCACAAGTCATTTACATTGAATGTAGCTGTTACGTTAAGATTTGTACATGTTGGAGCAATATAATCAACACCATCACAAGTTGGTTTCTTTTTATCTATTTGTATTAGTGATGATGTTTTATATGGTATTTCTTCAATATTTGTTCAACTAATTATACTGTAATATACTACGTATTTTTCACAAACACTACCTGAATCACATGTTATTGTGAATCCTGTTCCTAGTGTTGTAGGGGTACATGGACTACTTCATTTATTATATGTACAGTGATAAGTTTTAGTTGGGGCATTATCATTTGCACTATTACATGCATTACTTGTATTAACTGTAAATGTTATATTCACATCACTTCATGTCCAATCGTCTGGAACTCCATGAATTTCTGTTGAAAGTCCATTATTATTTCATCCGGTATATATCCGATTAACCTCTACGGAACATTGTCTACTATTTCAAACTTTATCTTTAAATGTGTATGATCGAGATCAATTTGAGGTAAATCAAGTCGTTATTGAGTTTGGATTAGCCATTCAAACTCAATTATCAGTTGCAGATAATGTGGCATTAACCGGTCATGGTGTACAACCATTGTTTTCTGATGGATTGTATGTTGGAGTATTACATGTTGGTTTTGTCCTATCTATATATACTCATGTATTATTTGTTATTGAACTTCCGTTTGTAAATGTATATTTTACATATATTGTTTTTGATCAATCGTTTGTTGTACAACCGTTGCTTGTGTAATTTGCTAAATTGAATATTTTTGTTCCTGAGAAAATTTCAGCATCACTCCAATTTGAAGATGTGTTACATCTAAATTGCATTCATGATACTGGATTTGCACATCATCAATTACTTGAAGCATCTAGTAGTAGTGTGAAACTAAGTCCACTAAATGATTTTCATTTTCATGGTATATAGATTCATCATGAGATATTTATATGTCATGTGATTGTTTGTGAATTTGTGTTTATTCGAGTTACATTTGCAGTACAAGTTCTACTGTTTCAAACTTTATCTTTGAATGTATATGATCGAGATCAATTTGAAGTAAATCAAGTTGTTATTGTGCTTGATCCATCTATTCAAACTCAATCATCGTCTGTAGACAAAGTGGCATTTACATTTCATTGTGTACATATGACATTTTCATCTGGATCATAATCAATATTACAATTATTTGGAGCTACGTTATCAAAATATATTTGTGTACTACCTGATCGTTGTGGTGTATTGTCTACTAAATATTGAACATATATTGTCTTTACTCATGCTAATGGTGTACAACCATTACCTTGATAATTTGCTAAATTGAAAATTTTAGTTCATGAAAAGTTTTCAAGTGTACTCCAATTTGCTGTTGCAAGACACTTGAATCTCATTTTATTAACTGCAGAACTACATCAAGCACTTGTAGCATTTAGTTGTAATGTGATATTTCAACTGAATGATTTTCCTTTTTCTGGTACATCAACTCATCATATAGTTGTAATTGATCAATTCGCAGTTCAGGTATTAATTCGGTTTACTGTTGCTGGACATTGTCATGTGTTTCATAATTTATCTTTAACTGTATAATATTTTGTTGTATTTGTTGTAAAACTAATACTTGTTGGAGTTATAGGAGTAGATGTAGCTAATCATACTCATGTATCATTAGCTGCAGAACTTACGTTACCAGTTACTGTTCCTGATGTACATCAAGATGGCGTATATACTATATTTTCAGAGTCACAGGCTGGAGCTGTTTGATCTATATAGAGAGTTACTGAATTATCATCTCCTATATTACCTAGTTCGTCTATATATTTTACGTGTATAGTTTTTTCTCAGTCATTAGTTGTACAGCCATAGCTTGTATAACTTGTTAAGTTGAAATTGTAATATGGTGAATCTGCATATGAAGATGTATATGCAACAGGGTTGCTCCATACTGTTCAGTTACAGCTAAATATCATATTTTTCGTTTTGCTACATGAAGAATCTGGATTAACTGATAATTGTAGTGTGATATTGGATCCACTATAATACGATTTTCATCATGTTAAAAATTGATTTTTTAGTGTTACACTTCAAACTCATCAAATTTTATCAATAGAAGAAACTACAGCTGTACATGTTTGTGAGTTTCATACATTATCTATGAATGTATAGGATCGAGATCAGTTTGAAGTAAATCAAGTTGATTGTGGACTTGGTGTACTACTACTAAGTCATGCTCAACTATCACTTCCACTAATGGTAGCTGTTACAGTTCATGATGTACAAGTTCATTGTTGTGGAACATATGAGTAATTACATGTTGGTTTTTTGTGGTCTATTAATATTGCATTTGATGTTTTTGGTTCTTCTGGAGATATTCCATAACCTACGCTATAATATTTTATGTATTTTCTACATTCTATTCATTCAGCACATGTTATCGATAGGCTATTTCATGGTAATTGAATGTTAGGTGTACAATCTCATCATGAATCATAACTACAATAATATGTTGTAGTAGATATATTGGAGTTACCTCAACTACAGGAATTATTTACTGTTGTACTAAATGTTATAGTAATATTATTTCATGTTCGGCCATTTGGGATTCAGCTTATATTTGTTGTCACAGATGAACCTGAACCGAAATCGTTTGTATTAGCAGTTCCTGTACATTGTCTAGTATTTCATAAATAATCTTTAACTGTAGAATATTGAGTTCCTGGTTCTGAAAAACTTAATCCTGTATCAGAAATGTATGATAATCATATTCAATTATCAATTGCATTAATGTTTATTAGCACATTTCAATTTTGACAATCGTTTGTTTTGGTTATTTCACATGTTGGAGCAGTTTTGTCGATTTTTATATTGTTTGTTGAGTATGTATTTCATGTATTGCCTATGTTATCTATATATTTTACATATATAGTTTTTTGTCATTCATCTGTTGTACATCCGTAGTTTATATAATTTGTTAAGTTGAAATTTTTTGTTCCTGAGAAGTTTTCGGCAGTACTCCAATTTGTTCAGTCACAACTAAATTGCATTTTTGATACAGAATTACATCAAACGTCGTTTGCTGTCAATTGTAATTTTACTATATTTCAACTATACCGCATCATATATCATGAATCAAATCATCATATTGGTTCTATGCTTCAAATTGGTCAGCTAGTATCTATTTTTGTGATTTGATTGGATACTTTATATCATGTGTTTCAAGCTTTATCGACGGATCTAAAGCATACGTATTTTCCACTATCATTTTCACTAAGTGTTATTGCACCAGTGTAAGATGAAAAATTGCTTGTTGATGAATTACATCCACTATTTGTTTTTATTACCCATTCTTTTGAATTAATTCAGGCTCAAGAATCTGTAAATGTCGCACTTATTGTTTTATTTGTTGTACAGCTGGTAGTTGGGTTTGTGATAGCTATTGTAGGTGCTGTAGTATCTAAATAAAATGATGAAATTTCACTCCATGATATTGAGTTTTCATCATAATATGCTCAAACTTTCCGGTAATATTTTTGTCATTGTGTACTATCTAGTGTACTAACATTCCAATATGTATTTGTTATATTGTTTGTTTGTTTGGTAATGGTGTTACATGATGGATCGCCACATACTTTTACCCAATAATGAAGTGTTCATCAATTGTTACATCATTCATCTGTTGCAGAATTCCAACTTAATTTTGGTTGTCTATTATTTCATGTGGCTGGTGTTGCTGATAAGTTAGTTGGAGCTTGTATTCCACTATTGTTTATTCATGTAACTTCAAAACTGTAAGTTTTTTCGTTACCGAGCCAATCCTTAACTTTTACATTATGTGTTCAATTTCAGCTGATTTCTTTTGTGTTAGTTGTAGTTCGACCTTGGTTGTCCCAATTGTATTTTTCTGTTTTGTTTAAGTTTCATGTATAACAACTTATTGTAGCTGTTTTATTTCAAGCATAACATCATGAAGGTGTAACAGTCACAGATTCTTCACAATTAACACCTGATACCATGAATGTAATTGTTTGTGTTCGATTATTTCATATTTCCAATGTAATCGTTCATGATGCTATGTTATTCATTTTTTCGTATGAAATTGGATTATATCAAAACATACCATAATCCTTATTTGTTATTGCAATATTTGTTGTCGTTGCTGAGTTTCAATTACTATAATTTATTTGAGTATTAGTTATTCATGATAAAATACTACCAAGTATCGATGGATTAGCTAAAGCATATGTAGGTATTGTTTGCTGTTGTCAATTTGTGTCATATCATGTCAACATTAGTCTAATATTTTTAGCATTATCTTTTACTGAAAATTTAGTGTATATTCTCATTCATGTACTGTTGTCTACATAATATATAGGATTGTTAATTGTACCTCATATACTTTGATAATTGTCTATTCAAACGATTCATATGCTTTTTGGTAGTATTTTAACATCACCAGAAATTAAACTATCAAATACACTTCATGATAGGGTTCTATATGTGTTTGGATAATCTTCAGCATATGCTAGTTGTAGTGGGGATGTTGTAAGCCAATTGTTATTTGAATTTAATCATGCTCGAATCTCATGCGTATTGTTTCCATATGTCCATTTTATGTATCAATATACTCAATTATATTTCGTTCCATTCTTTGTACAATCGTAGAATAATCATCCTGTATCAACGCTTACATCACCGTATAGCGATGAACCGATATTATGTATAATTCATGTGTTTAATGGCAACATCAAGAAATTCGTGAAGTTTATTGTGAAATATCAATTTAATTGTTTGTTACAAAAAATACTATTATTTGTTCACCTTTGTAATTCTACTGGTGTACTATGTGTGATTCATGGTCCAACAAACATTACTCAGTATCAATAATTATTATTATTGTCGATTTCTATGTTGCTTCGATTATCACTAATCACATTTGTTGTTTCTGTGAAATATCAATCGTTGATTTCATATTCAGCAGCATAAATATTTTCATTTAATCATGCAACAGCTAAAATTGACAATATAAAACTCATAGATAATAGCTTGAATTTCTTCATTTTAATTTTTGTATATAAAACAGTATTCAAAATACTACTCTAAGTATATTCAATATTGTTTATTTTACTATTTTTTTCAATAAAATGCATATTATTCAGGATGACAAAAAAGAAAAAAATTATATAAATATGGTTTTTTTATTGGAAATAATTTGATAAATTTTTTAATACTATCATTAGAAATATTTTTTGTAGATTTTGATTTGTAATATTTGTAATATATAGTCATTTTAGCATGCTATTTTTGTATTTTCATATGGTTATGTCGCAATTTTGAATCTTGTTTATTTTATTTACTATATCCATTATTAGATATCAAAAGAAACGATAACTAATGGTTTGCTTTATTTCATTTTGATTTTTTTTGTGGTTTAATATTAGTTTTTCGTTATTTTTTTATTGTTTATAATATGGCAAAATATGAAAAGTATCATCTCTTTCAAAATTGAATTGATTTGAAATTGTAATACTTGTAACTATTTTAGTTGTGTATTATTTTTTCTTAAAACGATTTTTTAGTGTAGGGTTGTCTAATTCTCTTATATCTAAATTTCGTATGTTGTTGTATTCTCATGAATTTATTTTTGTATTTATATTTTTATTTGGTAAAAGTTTCATCATTTGAGTTACAAATTCACCAATTGTCATTGTTCAATTTGTTTTTTTAGCAATTTCCATGAAGAAACGTCAAAAGTAATAAAAATAATAAAATTCAGCTTCTTCTAGTCATGCAAAGTCTTCAATATATCACAAAATTACTCGAGAAGGAGCTGGATTGTTGTTTAGAGCTCCGCCTTTTCTAAAATATGGTAAAAGTATTTTAAATAAATCTTTAAATTGATTTTTGCTCATCTTTCGTATTACTTTATTTCAGTTTAATGTAATTATCCCTGGATTTTTTGATAAATATTTTTTTAGATCATTTTTTAACTGGTCTATTTCTTCTTGTTTAACTTCAAAAGTGACATCATGTTGAAAATAATATGTGGCTCATTCGATTATTTTTTGATTTATATCTCATTGTAATATTTCTAAAAATTTTTGGGATGAGACCGTATTTTTTTCGTTAATTTTTGTTTTTTCAGAAAAATTATAAAAAATACTTTTTTCTGTGCTATCGTTTTTAAGCTGAGATCAGTTGACTATAGATTGTTCTCATGTTAATAGCATAGATAATCACAATAATATTTCTTTTTTCATTTTAAATTAAATGATGTATGATAAAATATTATTTGATTAATTTTTTTATTAATTTGTATAATTGTTTGGTGTTTTCAACTGTATAATTTGCTATAATTCATTCGTTGGATTTGTGGTATCTGTTAATCCATATTCATTGAATTCACAGCCATTGTGCTCATTCTATGTCTCTTTTGATATTGTCTCAAACCATGATGCATTCATGTGGTTTTACATCAAGTTTATACATGGTGAGTAGAAATGGCGAGGAATGTGGCTTATCCATTCATGCTTCTTCGGAACTGACCATGACATCTATTTTATCTTCAATTCATAAATGTATTAATTTATTTAATTGTACAAAATTTGATGAATCTGTAATAACTCATGTTTTAATTCATTTTTTCTTTAAATATTTTAATAGATAGGTCGTATTTCTTTCTTTTTTTAGTGAAGAAAAAAATGTTTTTCGATAATTGTTGTGTATAAGTACTGTATCTTTTGCCATTATTTTGTTTTTTATTTGGCTATTTATCTTTTCAAACATTTTTTGAAAGTATAAATCTTTGTTGTGTGATGCTGCGGTTCACAAAAGTTGTGTTTTTATTTCTTTTTGTGCAATTTCGAAAATTATAGGCATAAGTTCAGTAGGAGTACCTGTTAGTTTATGTATATCTTCATAAATTCTTTTTGTTGCTTTTTGGTGACAATATTCATAATCAAATAATGTGTCATCTAAGTCAAAAAAAACAGCTTTTATTTCCATATTATTTGCTTTATCTAAAATTTATGTTTCCAGTTCATTCAAAAGAATCTAGATCTCAATCGTCTAATTCTCAATTTTCTTCATCTTCTTTTATACATTTTTCACATTTCTTTGTGAATGGTTCTTGTAGCAAAATAGCGTTTATTATCATATTTTTTACATCTATTGTTTCGTTTTTGTCGATCAAGAATATCTCATCATCTCAATCATATTCTTTATCCATTTCTACCTGAAATCTGGCTGTATAATTTTCTACTTTTACGTTTCTTTTGTATAAATTAGTACATCTATCACATGGTTCTTGGATTGTACAGATTGTGTCTTCCAGTGTAACTAATAGAGATTCTTTGTCAAAAGATTGTATTAATATTTTTCCACTAATTCATTCTTTTGTTAATCATTCTATTTCTGGAATCATTTCATTTTCAAAATTGATTTCATCTCTTTTTCCTGCTGATAAGAGTAAATCTCATACATTAATAATAAATTTTGAATTTTTCATTGGAATTATGTATAAAAATAAGTAAACTGTTTGGTGGTCTGTAATCTAAATTGATTATATAACCACGAGAATTATTATATATTATTTTGTTTCTATTTGTCAATGAAAAGTATAAAAGATAATATTGTATTGTCTGATGAAATTTTGAAGGTTTTTCAAAAACTTTCAGATAATATTTTTTCAGATACTAGGGTTTTAGTAGCAGTAAGTTGATGACCTGATAGTATGCTTGCGTGTGTTACATTGTATAGATATTTTTTGGAAAATAAATTTGATTTAAATAATTTATTTTTTGTTCATTGTAATCATAAAACAAGGGTTGAAACTGATGAGGAAGAGAAATTTATTCTTTCTTTTTTTGAATGACTAAATTTGTATGTATGTGTTTATGATTGAATTAAAAAATGAGAAAATGAATTGAGAGAGTGGAGATATTCAAAATTTAATGAAGTAATTAAAAATAATAAAATTGATTTTCTTGTTACGTGACACAATTTAACTGATCGTATTGAATCAACATTTATGAATATGTGTCGTGGAGCAGGATTAAATTGATTTTTATCTATGAAATTTTTAGATGATAATAATTTAATTGATTGAGCGAATATTTTGAGACCATTATTAAATTTTCCAAAAAAGAAAATAGAACAATATTGTTTGGATTTAGATATTCCTTTTGTTGTTGATAATTCAAATTTTGATCAAGAGACTAGTTTTAGAAATAAAATTAGGCTTTCTATATTGCCTCAACTTGCCGATATTTCTAATAAGAATGATTGAATTTCGTGTAGTTTTTTTGATTCAATGAATCAAGTATATTCTGATATAGAAAGTATTTCTAGTACTCCGAATATTTGAAAATTTGTTGAAATTAAAACATCGTATTATTGGAATTCAAATTTTGCATTTTTGTGGGAGATCCCATTTGGCTTTATTGATGAAAATATTTTGTTGCAAGTATTCAGAAAATTTAATGCATATTTAGATGTAACGAAGAAAACTTTGGATGATTTTTTGATGTTTTTTCATAAAGCAGAGCAGTGATATAAATATATAAATTGAGTTTATTTTTTTATTTCAAATGGAAAAATTTTCATAATAAAGGCAAAAAAAAATTTTTGGGAAAAGTGTATTGAAAAAAAAATGATTATAAATAATATATGAAATATTGAATTTTGAGAAAATATTTTACATATTGATGAGGTTAATTTGATTTGAAAAGAACTGAGATATCCAGAAATTGGGGATAAATATTGATCAAAATCTTGGAGTAAGTATTGTATTAATAAAAAAATTCCGATTTTTTGGAGGAATTTTATTCCAGTTGTTGTTGATTGAAAACAGATTTTAAAGTATTTTTATCAATAAAATTTGTATGATGTTTGCTGATTTGTTTAATAAAATTCATGATCTTATTTTGAAATTTATACCTAATGTGTCTATAGCATTGTTAGTTGTTGTTGTCGCTTTGATTTTATTGGTATGAATATTTATTTTCATTTCTATAAAATTTTGAAAATTGTGTCAAAAGTTAGAAAAAAATTTGGTATATCAATATGATAAGATTTTTTATTTATGGTCTGATTATTATCATAGTCATAAGCATATAGTTGGTTATAATCCATGACTTATTGTGTTGAAATCATTGGTAGATTCAGAGAATCCGGAATATTTAGCAAATAGGAAATTGATAAAGCAAACAGTTTTAAAAATAGAAGAAAAAGTTTGAACTAAGATAGTTTCAGATGGTGATCGAGTTAAATTATCTGCGTTGTTTGCTAGGTGGAAAATGAGAAAATTTCTTTTATTTGTGTTACAAATAGCTTTCGTATTGATAATTATTTGATTAATTTTGGTATTGTTTAGTATTCTTTCTAGTTATTAGTTGTTAATCTTTCTTTTGCTAATTGTTTTTCTCGTTTATCAAGATTTACAGGAATTTGGTTTTTGTCTAATATTTTAGTTCCTTCGTTTGAAATTGTTTTACCAATATCGTTTTGTCCCATTTTTTGACCTATTGTTAATTTTGTAGTGTCGGTTCATATAGCTTGGCTAATTTCTTTTTGTTGATCGTCCATGTGATTTGAATTTAATAAATGCTAATGGTTCTTTTAGAACTCTTTTTTATATTTAAAATATGTGTTAAAATCAAGTGAAAATTTAATGTTGAGTGTTGTATATTTTTGTTTTACCTTGTGTATTGTAAAAAAATAATCACTTGACATTTTTTGTCTTATATCTATAATATATAAATCTTAATAAAAAAAGATTTATTTTTTAAAAAACAGAATATGAAAAAGAAAACATTATTTATTTTGTTTATGTTGGTAATTGTTGTTTGAGTAACATCATCGAATGCTGTGAATGCAGCAGGTGATTATATTTATGAAACGGATAATAATATTACTATTTGTGATCCGGATGATGAAATGTTTTGTATTACAATGCAAGATAGGAATTTGTGAGCTACATCAAATGACATCACAAGTGATAAATCATTTTGATATCATTTTCAATGGTGAAATAATCATTGATTTCAACCATGAAAAGTGAATACGGTAAATCATGTTGTGTTTCCAAATTGAGAAACTATTTGATCATCTCAAATTGATTGTAGTTCTTATGGCCCATGAAACCCATTAGATAGGGATGTTTTTATTGCATGAGAATCTGATTATTTTAATTCGGAGTTCGATTATTGTGATACTCATAATTATAATCTATGGTGATGAGGTGATGATTATTATGAAACAAATCGATGATATGATGTTGAGACATATTTAGTTGATAATGCAAAATGAAGACAATGACCATGTCCAGATTGATACCATATACCAAGTAATGGAGAGTGGCAGTCGTTATTGGAAATTTGGGCAAAACATTATTGAAATTGATTGAAGTTACATGGTAGTCATTTGGTTAGAGCTTTTAATAACAATAATAATAGCTCAGCTTTATTTACTTCAGCTGTAGCACAATTTAGAGAAGATTTTAAAATACCTTTAGCCGGTAGTCGTGATCGATATAGGGCTTATCTTTGATGAATTGGTCAAGTAGCTGATTTTTGGTCATCATCTCCATATATTGATTATGATGCTGTACATTCTTTTTCTGTAGGTATTAATTCTGTTGCAGCTGGAGGTACTGAACCTTTTGCAAATGCTAATTCAATTCGTTGTTTTAAAAATATTCCAATAACTTTAAAATCTAATAGTTCTAATATATCTCTTGAAAAATCTATGGTGAAAAAAACAAATTCTTTTAATACTGATGTTAAACATAATTTATGTGCTGGATCTCAAATTAATATTAAGAATATATTTGCAAGGATACCATTGGATAAAACCGGTGTTTTAAAGAATTTGAAGTGTGTAAATTGAAAATAGTTATGATTTAAAAAATAGATAGTTGAATTTGATTGTTTTTGATATGAGAGCAACTGAAAATTTTTAACATTTTTCTGTTGCTTTTTTTGTGTAAAAAAATATAAGAAAGTATTTGGGTTAGTTTTGCTTATAAGCTCCTATAGTTCAGCTGGATAGAATAGCCCTCTCCTAAGGGGCAGATACAGGTTCGAGTCCTGTTGGGAGTAATTTTGGACATTTTATTTGGCATTATTTCTAAATAATTTGTCTATCGCGTTTTATATTTTAATTTATTATTATGGCAGAAAAAAAAGCCGCAAGTCAATTTCAAAGACATGCAAAAGACACTTGATCTCCAGAGTTTCAAGTAGGATTATTGTCTGATGAAATTGCAGTACTTCAAAATCATTTGCAATTACATCCAAAAGATTTTGATGCAAAGAGATCTTTGTTAAAAAAAGTAGCTAAGAGGAGAAATCTACTAAAGTACATCAAAAATGCTGATGTAGATTCTTATTCAAAGGTTTCAAAAAAGGTTGGTGTAAGAGTTTAATTTATCAAATATGATTTATTAGACTATTTTTTATTTTTTAAGTTTTATTTTATAATGGATTTGAAGTCATTCTCTCAGTGAATTCATGACTGAGAAATCAAAATTCCTTTGATAAAGGAGTGAAACAAAATTAAATGAATAATTTTAAAAGCTATAGACAATGGTGTATTAGTTGATTGTGACAATTGAGCATTTACATGAATTATCTTATCAAAAGAGGTAAAAGAATTGGAAAGAAGTCACTACGACTTAGCACCAGGTAGAGAAATTGAATTGGAAGTTGTAAATCCTGATATTAGACATGAAGATGGATATTACATCGTTTCAGTTACAAAATTATTGCAATACGATGTATGGAAATCTATCCTTGCAAAATTTGAAAAAGATGAAATCATTACTGTAATACCTACAGAAGCAAATCTATGATGATTGCTTATCGATATGCATGGTATTAAATGATTTATACCTTTGTCTCAATTAGCTCCTATACATTATCCTAGAGTAGAGGATTGAGATCAAGAAGCGATATTTGATAAATTATTAGATTTAATCTGAAAAGAAATAGCTGTAAGAATTATCAATATTGATGAAGATGAAAAGAGAATTATTTTATCAGAAAGAGAAGCTCTTAAAGAAGACAGAGAAAAAGTGTTGGCTGAGCTTGAAGTTGGAAAAGTATTTGATTGAGTTGTTTCATGAGTATCTTCTTATGGATTATTCGTTACAATTGGTGGTACAGTAGAATGATTAGTTCATATTTCAGAAATTACTTATGGACACGTAAACAATATTGATAGATTAGGAAAAATCGGTGATAAAATCAAAGTTAAAGTTATTGGACTTGAAAATGGAAAGATTTCACTTTCATCAAAGAAATTGAAAGAAGATCCATGGACAGAGTTACCAAAGAAATACAAAGTATGAGATATTATCGAGTGAGAAGTTGTTAGATTTGTACCATATTGAGTATTTATCAGAGTATTTGATGATATTAACTGATTGGTTCACTTGAGTGAATTATCTCAAAAATCTGTAAATAATCCAAATGAAGTTGTAAGATTAGGAGAAACTGTAAAGGCTAAATTGATATTACTTGATCCAAAAAATAGAAAGATCTGATTGAGTATGAAAGATTTAGATTCAGATACTCCTGCAGAGTGAAAAGCTCCTGCAAAGAAAACAACTAGAAAAGCAGCTTCTAAATGATTGGAGGATGTAGTAAAGAATTTAGAAGAAATAGCAGAAGACTAAAATAAATAAAGTCGATGGTCGCTGGTCACTAGTCGATAGTTCATTTGTTGGGCTAGTGACTAACGAAGAGCGGCTTATCGGCTTTTTTTTATGTGCTCAGGTGGCGGAACTGGTATACGCGCAGCGTTGAGGTCGCTGTGGACGATTGTCCGTGGGGGTTCAAGTCCCCTCTTGAGCAGAATTTAATTTTTAATTATATATCATGTCTTTATTGGAAAAAATTCAAAAAGATTATTTGGTAGCTATGAAAAATAGGGATAATACAAAAAAATCTGCATTAAATTATATCATAGCACAAATAAAGAATAAAAAAATAGAACTTCAAAAAGAACTTGAAGATGTAGATGTTATAAAAATTTTAAAGAAAGAAATAAAAGCTATTTGTGAAACTATTTGATTTTTAGAAAAAACAGATAAAATAGAGGAGTTAGAGGAGGAAAAAGCAAAGAAATTGATTTTGGAATTTTATTTACCACAGTGTAAATCAAAGGAGGAAACAAAAGCTATTGTAGAGTGATTAATTTCAGAACTTGGAATTACAGAATTAGCTAAACAAAGATGACAAATCATGTGAGCAATTAAATCAAAATATGGAGAGGAGATTGATTGATCTATTGCAAATGAAGTAATAAATGATATGTTAAAATAGTTTTTATAAACAAATTCTTTTGATGAAAATAAAAAATTTAAAATGTATTTTGTTTTTATTAATTGTTCCAGTTTTTTTATCTGTGGTATTTTGAGATTGTAATAATACACCACCAAACGATAAGTGTACTGATTGATCTACGTTTTGGAATAATAAGGTTAATAGTGGTGGAGATCTTGATTCTGCTTCGTTAGTGTATTTTAAAATGTTTGGTTTTGAAGAATTTCAGTGTAATAGTACTGGTGAAGCATCTAATGCTGCTGCGAAAGTTTTGGAAATACAAGAATCAATGAAACAAAATTGTTGATTTGATTGATGTTTAGATAGTAAATTTTGATCTGTTACAAGAAGTACGTTAAGTACTTGTGCATCTGAGTATTGTTCTACAAAATGAGGTAAAGCACCTATATTAAATTCTACTGGAGATCTTGCGTGTAGTGATTCTTTATATGAATTTGATAATGAAACTAAATGTTGTAAGTCTAATGCATGTAAGGTATTATATTGAGAGGATAAGGTAGCAGAACCAAATTCAGAATGAAAATGTGAAAATTGATGGGCTAAAGATACATTATATAATTGTTGTATAAATGTAGAATCGGTTTGTGGTGATTCAGAAACTTGATATGTAAATTTAAGAAATGTTACTATAGAACATACTGGATTGAAATGTGAAGATTGTTGATTTTGAAGAAAGCCAAGTGAAGATCGTTTAAAATGTGTTTGTGATTCAAGTGAAGCTTGTTGTTGAATTGAATTGTATGTTTGAATTCCATTTATAGGTGATTGTATTGAGATGAATTCTGATTCTTCTAGGCCTGATTCCACTACAGTATCTAATGTATCAGCATTCCCTATTTTGATGCAATGACTAATGAAAATAGTGATGTCATTAATCTTGATTGTTTCATTTTTATTGGTTATAGTCTCTTGATTGATGTTGACAGCCTGAGCATTTAAGTCGACAAATTGGGACAAATGAAAGACAATGATAAAAAATGTAATAATATCATTGATAATGTTGTGACTATCATGATTGATATTGAAACTAATAAATCCAAGTTTCTTTGGAGGATAAATAATTTATATTATAATAGAAAAGATGATTGATATTAAATTAGAATGAGAATGATTTTTGGTTGAAAAGAAGGTATTATTTTGAGCAACTCAGCCGCATCCAGATTATGTGAATTTAGCATTGGAAGTGTGAGAGGATGTAGTGACAGAGAGATTACCACATGCAATAATAGAATATCCATGAGAATATGATATAATGTGAGTATGAGCAAAAGTATTTTTGTGAAAAGATAATAAATTGAATTATTTGTTAAATATATGATGAAAGAAAATAGGAATAATTCAGACGCCAAAAATCTTAGAAGAGGATGAAGTAACATGAATGGATTTGTGGTTATATTTGGATGATGCAGTAGAGAAGAGATTAGATCAATTAGAGATGGTAGGTAAAAAATTGAAATTGGTAGTAGCAGATTGACAATTAGAGATAGAAGAAAAATGAGATAATGCAAATGAACAAGCCACAGAAAAGGTTAAGAACGAGGATGATGAAGAGTAAAAAAAATTTTATTTAAGAGTTTTTTAATGAAGGTAAAAAATTTAAAGTATATTTTTATAGTATTCTTGTGATTGTCATTTTTTTCTTATTCTTTAGGTTCGGAATCTGTACCATTGACAGAATGTTCAAACGTTGCTGGTTATTCTAATAATCCAACATGATATATTCAGAGCCAGTCTGCAACTAATAATGATAATTGGTTTTATAATAATGAAAATGCTTTAAAGTGGTGGTATCAGTACCATACGAATATGGTTTCTGTGGAATGAAATGTTACTAATATAATTAGTAAAAGGATACCACTTTTTCAGAAATATGATCCTTTATCGTTGAATTCTTATAATGCAGCAGGAGTGTGGCATTTCCAAAATGCTTCAACATTGGCTGGTTGTAGTGTAAATACCGATTGTAAGCTTTGAAAGGATACTGCTGAACAATTTTTTACTTGTAATATTTGTACTGAATTTGGATATGAAGAACCAAAATCAATAGATGGATGATGAAATGTAACATGTGAAAATGATACTCTAGAGATGGTTTGAGAATGAGATTGAGCAGGTTATTGTTGTAAAAAAAAGACTTGTGAATCAAGATGATTATCTGGCCAGGTAGAATGATGAAGTTGTGCTGATTGATATAAGCCTGCAGAAGATCCTAATGATGATTGTTGTGTAAAGAAAACATGTGAAGAGAAATGATTTTCTGGTGATGCAGTGTGATGAAGTTGTGGTACTTGATATCTTCCTAGTAGTGATCCTGAGTGTTGTAATAAAGCTGTTTGTACAGATCCAAATAAGTCTGTAAACAGTACAAATGAATGTGATAATTGATATTCATATAATTCAGAATCTGCTTGTTGTGAAAGGCAATCGTGTTCTACTATAAATGAAGTATATGTTGATAAATCAGATTGATGATGCTGAGATTGATTAACAGATACTGATGTAGATTTTTGTTGTCAACCTGGAAGCTGTATTGATCCTGCTATTCCTGCAAATGGTGGTAGTTGTATGTCGTGATATAATCCAAGTACTCAGTGAACTTTATCTTGTTGTACTTTGGTATGTCCAGGTGAGACTCAATATTTGAGTGGTTGAGCCTGAAGTTGTCAGCCTTGTGAAACATGAACAATTCCAAATATAAGTCATACGAAATGTGTTTGTGATCCAGCGATAAAATGTTGTGGGATACAATTGAATATGGCTATTCCATTTATTTGAGATTGTATAGAAAATGAAAGTGATGGTGCTTGATGAACTGGTACAACTGTGGTAAATAGTATTACAGCATTTCCTATTTTGATGCAATGAATGATGAAAATAATTATGTCATTTATTTTGATTATTTCGTTTTTGTTGATTATAGTCTCTGGGCTTATGCTGACAATGTGAGGATTTAAGTCGACAAACTGGGACAAATGAAAGACAATGATAAAAAATGTAATCGTATCGTTGATATTGTTATGACTATCATGATTGATATTAAAACTAATAAATCCAAGTTTTTTTGGAGGATAAATAATTTATATTATAATAGAAAAGATGATTGATATTAAATTAGAATGAGAATGATTTTTGGTTGAAAAGAAGGTATTATTTTGAGCAACTCAGCCGCATCCAGATTATGTGAATTTAGCATTGGAAGTAGGAGAGGATGTAGTGACAGAAAGATTGCCACATGCAATAATAGAATATCCATGAGAATATGATATAATGTGAGTATGAGCAAAAGTATTTTTGTGAAAAGATAATAAATTGAATTATTTATTAAATATAGGCTGAAAGAAAATCTGAATAATCCAGACACCAAAAATTTTAGAAGAGGATGAAGTGACAGGGGTGGATTGGTGGTTATATTTAGATGATGCAGTAGAAAAGAGATTAGATCAATTAGAGATGGTGGGTAAGAAATTGAAATTGGTAGTAAAAAATTGACAGTTAGAGATAGAGGAGAAATGAGATAATGCAAATGAACAGACAACAGAAAAAGTTAAGAATGAGGAAGATGAAGAGTAAGAATTTTTAAATATATTTCGATATTATTTTAATAAATTGAAAAAAGCAAACCATTTGCTGATTTGCTTTTTTTCTATATCTGATTTTTTTAGTTCTTGAAACAACGCAAAGAGAACGCGTAGGTGCGGTAACCGAAGTCGCTAGCGCCCGCCTCATTCGGATTCAAGCGGAAACTACGTGCGACCGCATCGCCAGCGTAAGGCGAAGATGAAAACAAATAGGCGTAAGCACCTAATCAAGAGACCATGGCATAGTTATCGCGAAAACCAGCGAACGGTATCTTAAAATCCTCTTGAAACTGCATAAAATTTTGGTCTCAGTCATAATTATATAATAATCAATCTTCATATTCACCATCACCATATAAATCTATCCCATTTTCTTCTGCCCAATATTTTAATACTTGATTCCATTCTCATATACTTGGTACATGATATCATTCTTCACATGGTCACTGTCTATCTTCCACATTTATCGCTACATTATTTGTTTCATCATATCATCGATTATTTGCTAGTGCGTCGCCATTTCATCATCGTAAATTATTAATACTTGGATTAAACCAATCATATGGACTACTTGTTATTTTACTAAACACTGCTCTATCAAAATAATTCTGTGGTCAATAATTTCCTCGGTATATTTTTTCATTTGTTGTCATTGTCTCTCATCATGGAAATGTCCAACATGAATTTAATTCTAAACATGGCAAAAATCCATGATTATTTCATCGTTGGAAATGATATCCACAGGCTCAAGTATCTGCACTACTACAAGTCGTACCTGCCTTTGTGGCTCATAGATTTCTATCTTGCATTGTGATACAATTTCATTCTCGACATACAGTTATATCTGTTCAGACATGGTGAACTCAGTTTCCAAGATTTTGTGCTCCACCTCAAGCAGAGTCAGAACTAAAGGTATAACCATCAAAACCAACGTAACTAGCGAGTTCTCTACTTTTATCAACTTTAGACATAGTGTTTTTAGCTTCTTCCCTGGCACCACCAATTCTTGGAAGAACAGTAGCAGAAAGAGTACCTATAATCACCATAGAAACTAAAAGTTCTATAATAGTAAAAGCTTTTCTTTTCATATTTCATAAATTAGTACTAAAACAAAAGTAGAGTAACGATTCCAAACTTGAAAACAATGAAAGAAAGTCAAAAAGATTTGGCAAAATCTGTTGGGGGGAAAAAAATTATATAGACTTTTTGGAAAACTATGATAAAAAACTTTGAGTTTGATAGTTGTTAATTAGAGTGTGTTTTAGCAATAAAATTTTGTTGTATTAAATTTGACTTTTTTAAGTAAAACATATATAATGATTATATGCATGAATTATGTAATGTAAATTTTTATATGTTTTATTTATAATTATGAGAGAATGCCAAACTGCGAGTTGATTAACTGTATTTGAGCAATGATCTGAAGATATTATTAGAGAACGTGATGACGGTTCGTCAGATGGTTTGCCTGAAGATAAAATGATTGAGAATGGTGATAGTAGGGAGTGTTTATGATGGAATCCTGATTTACAAATTGCTTGAGAAATTGAGGATATTTTGCCAGAAAGAAAAGAACTTTCAGCAGAAGAGTTAGTTAACTTATTTAATAAAATAATAGATAAATTATATCATGGTAAGCAAAAACTTACACCAGCGGAGTCAAATAGAGCATATAAAATTATGACAGAGTTGTTAGTTAAAAAATGATATAACATTAATTAATACTTATTAAAAATATCTAATAATACATTTCAAGAAATATTTTTGAGTTAATTTTTTTGTTTAATAAAAAATCAGGGTTTGCACACTCCTGAAATTCCTGTTCCGTATAGGGTTTTCTCACGATTCTCTGATGAAAAAACCGGTAATTTGGAGATGGCCAGATTTGCACTGGCGTCTAAAAGACATAATCCGTAACGTCTACCACTATAGTTTATCTTTCGGCGGACAAACACGCACAGAGTTTGATATATTTAAAGCTATATCGGACTTTTTTGTCTTACTTGCTAAGACACGCCCTACTGAAGTTCGCCTTTGTCCTTAGTAGGAGTCAGAATCAAAGGTTGATACGATCGTTAAACTAAGCATAGTTTAAAACGAAAGCGTTAGCTCTAGCTAACAAACTTTTTCTGTTGTTTGCATTTTTACATGCGAACGATTTTTTTTAATTCGGTACGTTCATCGAATGGTGGCTGTTATTGATTATGGAAATCTTCTATCGAGTCTAAATTTCATCCCCATTTCAACATTTTTATTATACAAAAAAACACGAAAATATCAATAGAAACCAGTCAAAATATTTATATGGACTTGAATTACAAAATTTTATTAATAGTATCTTTTCAACCATTGATTATTTATAAATAATTTACCCAAATGAAAGAAAAATTATTAAATGAATTATCAAAGAAATGAATTCCAAATTTATCATTATTTATTGATGAGGAATCATTGAATGTTATGCTGGAATTGTTGGATGAACTTTTGAATGAAGATAAAAAATGATTTCAAAATTTTTTGGCAATAAAAAATGAAGAATTGAAATTTGATGATATTGCATTTGATTCTAAATTTTTATATTTATGGAGCATATTAGATACATTAGTATATACAGGAGATCATCCAAAATTGAGGGATATTGTTTTTGGTTTTGTGTGAAAATTTCAAGATTTTTGTAATGAAAAGGATTATTCGGTAGAATATTACAATAAATTAGTTTGGATGGATGAAAATTTACAACTTGATGATGAACAAAAAAGATTATTATACTTAATGATTACTGAATATAAAAACAGATGAATAGATTTACCAGTTGAAAAGCAAGATAAAATAAAGGAACTTAACAAAGAAATTGTTGAATTGTGAGAAAAATTTAAAAATAATTTGAAAGATGAACAATCAGAATTTTCATATTATTTTTCAGATGATTCTATTTTAAAAGACTTACCTAAATCATTACTTGAAAAAGCAAAATTAGCCGCATGAGAAAAAGGATGATATCTTTTTGATGCAGATCCAAACTGATTGATTGATATCATCAGATATTGCACGGACCCAAAGATAAGAAAAGAAATTTATGATATTCGTGAATTATGGGCAACTAAATGAAAATATGATAATAGAGAAGTTGTTCTTCAGCTTTTGAAATTAAATGATGAAAAAGCAAAATTAATGTGATATAAGGATGCTTGATCTATGTTTTTGGTTGATTCTATGGCATGAACTCCAGAAAATGCAAAAAATTTTATATCAAAAATTTCAAAAAAAGCTTATGAAAAGGCAAAATTTGAATGTGAGAGATTAAAAAAATATTTTTGATTAGATGAATTAAATTATTATGATTTATCGTATTATTCTAGGAAATATAAGGAAGAAAATTATCAGATAAATGATGAAGAGATAAAACAATATTTTGAGTTTGATCATGTTGTGTCTTGGATGTTTGATTTCGCTGAAAAGTTTTTTTGATTAACTATTAAATATATTGAAAGTGGAGATCAAGGAGAAAGGTGGTACGAGGTTTACTATGATTGAAAAAAGGTTTCCTATTTTATGTTGGATGCTTTTTATCGTAAAGGTAAAAGAGCTTGAGCGTGGACTAATGTATTAAGAAATAAATCAGATGACCATTTGCCAATTTTTACAGATGTTTCAAATTTTTCAAAAGTAGAAAATTGACCAACATTGTTGCGTATGCATGATGTTGTGACATTATTTCACGAGTTTTGACACGTCATACATCTTATAGTTTGAAAATCAAGATATCCATGATTAACTGCATTTAATGCAAAATGGAGTCTTGTAGAGCCATGTAATGTAGAGTTTGATTTTGTAGAGTTACCGAGTCAACTTTTGGAAAATTGGGTAGATGATGTTGAATCTTTGGAAAAGCTTTCAAGTCATTATCAAACATGAGAACATTTGCCAAAAGATATTTTGGATAAATTGGATAAATTGAGTACATACGGGATGTGAAATTGGGTATTAAGACAAAATGAATTAGCATTAGTTGATTTAAATTTATACACAAATGCTATTCCAAGCTCTGTTGAAGAGTTGGATAAAAAAATATTGGAAATAATAAATGAAAATTCAATTTTTCAGAGATGAGAAGAATATAAAATGTATTGTAGTTTTTTGCATATTTTTGGGTGATGATATGAATCAAGATATTATTGCTATATGCGAGCTGATCAATTACAAGCAGATGTATTTTCAAAAATTAAGAAAGAATGAATGATGAATCCAAAGGTTTGAAAAGAATATTTGGAAAAAATATTAGCACAATGAGCAATCAAACCATGAAAAGAGTTGTTTTTTGATTTTATGTGAAGAGATGTTTCAGAGCAGGCATTGATTGAAAAATATTGATTGGATAGTATAGATTAATTGTGAAAATGTATAGATAAAGACAAAAGCCTTTGATTAAAAAGTCAAGTCGTCTTTATGCTTTTTTCGATAAAAATTTGTGTTTTCTGTGAGACTGGGTAATATTATTAATGTTTATTATTTAATTTTTTGATATGACATTTCAAAATTTTGCACAATTTTTGTGATGATTATGATTGTTTTTGCTTTGAATTGTTTTTTTTGATGAAGCATCAAAGAAAGTTGTATCTTGAGGTATAAAAAAAGCAATTAAGAATGCTACTAATAATGTTTTAAAAACAATATGAATATGATTTTGAGCGACATTGTTGTTTCAGTGAAGTTCAGCAGTATTACTTATTTTGGAATCTTTTGTTTCTGCTGGAATGATTGAATTTTCGCATGCTGCTAAAATAATTTTGTGATGTAATGTAGGTAGTTCTACAATTTGAGTAATATTGTGAACATTATGATCAAAATTTGATTTGATGAATGTTACTCTTCCTGCATTGTGAGTCTTAGTTTTATTATATTTTTTATTTAAATCAGATAAAGTGAAAAGTGTTTTAAAATTTGTTATTTGATTGTGTTTGATTTTTTTCTGACTAGATTTGATGAATACTTGAATGTGAGTAGTGGCTCAATATGCTGATTTTGAAACTTGGGCAAGTTATCCAATATTCTTATTCTTTATAATATGATTATTCTGAACTATAATTGTGCAATCTAGTTCAATAACGATGGTGTTAACTTTATCAGCAG
>Ga0310786_10002114_pt1 | contig 31006 bp, 25 predicted proteins | sample AusTroGonzalo_MG_FD_203881 | JGI IMG/M metagenome (GOLD analysis project Ga0310786, IMG submission 203881) | Bovine rumen microbial communities from tropical cattle in Woodstock, Queensland, Australia - Gonzalo_03 (v2) (version 2) | ecosystem: Host-associated > Mammals > Digestive system >...
CACACTCACGCATCGACGATGCCCTCGACGTGTTCCCCACTCACGGCACAGGCGGTATCTTCGGTACCGTGCTCACGGGTATCTTCATCCAGGAGGGCCTCATCGCCGGTACATGGGACGGTTTCGTAATTTTCCTCTACCACCTGCTGGCCATCGTCATCGTGTTTGTCTACACCTTCGCCATGAGCTGGCTGGGCTACAAACTCATCGACCACCTCATCCCCATGCGCGTCTCTGCCTACAGCGAAAAGGTAGGCCTCGATTTCTCACAACATGACGAGCACTACGGCCTGGCGCACATCGGAGAGCGTGAACTTGCAGAATACGAAGAGCACATTAGAGAAAAGAATAAATAAGTATGAAAATGTCATAATGTAACAATCTGAAACCTAATTAACGAAGAAAGTAACAATTTGTGGGGTTTTAAAGCCAATAAACTTTACATATTGTTACTTTCTTTATTTTTTAACAATCAAACTGAAACGGAAAATACGTTCTTTCTTTCAAAAAGCTGTAACTTTGCAGTCCATAGAAACGATTGGTTGTTTTATGGACACAAAGTATATTTTCGTAACAGGTGGCGTGGTCTCGTCATTAGGAAAAGGCATCATCTCCGCCAGCATTGGTAAGTTGCTACAGGCACGCGGCTTCAAAGTCACCATCCAGAAGTTCGACCCGTATATCAACATCGACCCGGGAACACTGAACCCCTATGAGCACGGTGAGTGCTACGTGACGGAAGACGGTTTTGAGACCGACCTCGACCTGGGCCACTACGAGCGCTTTACGGGCATACACACCACACGCAACAACAGTATCACCACAGGACGCATCTACAAGACGGTCATCGACCGCGAGCGTCACGGCGACTATCTGGGTAAGACCATCCAGGTGGTGCCGCATATCACCGATGAGATAAAGAGGCGGATGCTGAGGGAGGACGAGAAAGAAGAGACCCTCGATTTTGTCATCACGGAGGTTGGCGGCACCATCGGCGACATCGAGAGTGCGCCGTTCATGGAGGCCATCCGACAGTTGCGCTGGCAACTGGGCCGCAATGCCGTCTGTGTACACCTCACCTACGTGCCCTATCTGAAAGCAGCCGGCGAGCTGAAGACGAAACCAACACAACACAGTGTGAAGGAGCTGCAGTCGATGGGTATCCAGCCCGATATACTCGTGCTGCGCACAGAGCGCCACCTTGATGACCATATACGCATGAAGGTGGCCTCGTTCTGTAATGTCGACCTAGAGTGCGTGGTGCAGAGCGAGGATATGCCGAGCATCTACGAGGTGCCTGTGAATATGCAGAAGCAGGGACTGGACGCGGCCATTATGCGTAAGATCGGCATCCCTGTGGGCGAGACGCCGGCCATGAAGTCGTGGCACGACTTCCTCGACAAGCAGCGCAACGCTACACGCGAAATACACATCGGACTGGTGGGCAAGTACGACCTGCAGGATGCCTACAAGAGCATCCGCGAGAGTCTGAACCTCGCCGGCATCTACAACAATGTGAAAGCCAAGCTACATTTCGTCAACAGCGAGGAAATCACGAAAGCGAATGTCGCCGAACGGCTCGACGGCCTTCAGGGTGTGGTCATCTGTCCGGGCTTTGGCACACGCGGCATAGAAGGCAAAATCATTGCCGCCGAGTACACTCGCACCCACAACATCCCCACTTTCGGTATCTGTCTGGGTATGCAGATGATGGTCATCGAGTTTGCCCGCAACGTGCTGGGATACAAGGATGCCAACAGCAGCGAGATGGACGAGAAGACACCTCACAACGTGATTGACATGATGGAGGAGCAGAAGAACATCACGCAGATGGGCGGAACCATGCGTCTGGGCGCCTACGAGTGCAAGTTGGTAAAGGGAAGTCGTGTCTATGAGGCATACGGCGAGGAGACACTGATTAGCGAGCGTCACCGCCACCGTTATGAGTTCAACAACGCCTATAAAGACGAATACGAAGCCAAGGGAATGAAATGCGTGGGCATCAACCCTGCCGCCAACCTCGTGGAGATTGTCGAGATTCCTGAGAAGCGCTGGTACATCGGCACGCAGTTCCACCCAGAGTATTCATCAACGGTGCTCCACCCGCATCCACTTTTTATGAGTTTCGTCAAAGCGTGCGTCTAAAGGTAAAAGGGTAAAAAGGTAAAAAAGTAAAAAGGTAACATGGAACAGCTCAAGCATGAGTGTGGCGTGGCGATGATCCGCCTGTTGAAACCGCTGGACTACTACGAGAAGAAGTACGGCTCGTGGGCCTATGGTTTCAACAAGCTCTACCTGATGATGGAGAAGCAGCACAACCGCGGACAGGAAGGTGCTGGTATCGCCTCCGTCAGTCTGAAGAATGAGCCGGGCACAGAATATATGTTCCGCGAGAAGGCCGAGGGCAAGGATGCCATCACGGAGATCTTTTCACGGGTAACACAGGAGATGACCGGCGAGCTGCTGATGGGACATCTGCGCTATTCTACGACAGGCAAGAGCGGACTGACGTTCGTTCATCCCTTCCTGCGTCGTAACAACTGGCGCGCCAAGAACCTCTGTCTGTGCGGCAACTTCAACATGACCAACATCAACGAGGTTTTTCAGTTCCTGACGGCTCAGGGGCAGTCGCCGCGTATCTTCGGCGACTCCTACATCACCCTCGAACTGATGGGTCACCGGTTGGACCGCGAGGTGGAACGCCTCTTTGTCGAAGCGAAGGAACAGGGACTCGAGGGCACTGACATCACCGACTATATCGACAACCATGTGGAGATGGCCAACGTGCTGCGGACGACGATGAAGCACTACGACGGCGGCTACGTGATGTGCGGCCTGACGGGCAGTGGCGAGATGTTCTCTGTCCGTGACCCGTGGGGCATCCGCCCGGCCTTCTACTATCGCGACGACGAGATTGTGGCGCTGGCCAGCGAGCGTCCCGTGCTGCAGACCACCTTCGACCTCTCGGCTGACGATATCCATGAGTTGATGCCCGGTCAGGCACTCATCGTCCGTAAGAACGGCGAGAGCCGCTTGGAGCAGATCATGCCAGCCCAGAAGCTGGCAGCCTGTTCATTCGAGCGCATCTACTTCAGCCGTGGCTCCGACCGCGACATCTACCAGGAGCGCAAACGCTTGGGCGAACAGCTGGCACCAGCCATACTGAAGGCTATAGACAATGATGTGGAGAACACTGTCTTTTCATATATCCCCAACACCGCCGAGGTGGCCTACTACGGCATGACCGACGGTTTCCGTCAGCAGGGTTACAACGTGCGTACGGAGAAGGTGGTGTGGAAGGACATCAAGATGCGCACGTTCATCGCCGACAACAGCGAGCGTAACGACCTCGCCGCCCATGTCTACGACATCAGCTACGGCTCACTGCGCCCCTATGAGGATAACCTTGTCATCATCGACGACTCAATAGTGCGCGGCACGACGCTCCGCGAGAGCATCTTCAAGATCCTCGACCGCCTGCATCCGAAGAAGATCGTGATGGTGTCGAGCTCGCCACAGATCCGCTACCCCGACTACTATGGCATCGACATGGCCCACCTGGAGGAGTTCTGTGCCTTCCGCGCCACGATGGCCCTCATCGAGGAACGCGGTATGTGGCAACTGGTGAACGATGTCTATTTGGCCTGCAAGCGTGAGCTGCAGAAAAGTACACAAAAAGCGCTCGGCTCTGCCGCTTCGCAATGCGAAGAACCATCCCTTTTGTGTAATCACGTCCGTGCGTTGTACGAGCCGTTCACCGTCGACGAGATCAACGCAAAGATTGTGGAGATGCTGCGTCCGAAGGGTATGCAGGCACCTGTCGAACTCGTGTTCCAGAGCATCGAGGGACTGCACCACGCCTGTCCCAACCATCCTGGCGACTGGTACTTCACCGGTCACTACCCCACCCCTGGCGGCACACGTCTCTGCAACCAGGCATTCGTGAACTATATCGATCAAAAACAAAAGAAACAACAATAAAACAGAAAGATTATGTGTGGAATCGTAGCAATATTGAACGTTCAGGAGCAGACACACGCCCTGCGCGAAAAGGCATTAAAAATGAGTCAGAAGATCCGTCACCGCGGACCTGACTGGAGTGGAATCTACTGTGGCGGAAGCGCTATCCTTGCTCACGAGCGACTGAGCATCGTCGACCCTGAGTCGGGCGGACAGCCGCTGTTCTCACCCGACAAGAAGCAGGTGCTGGCCGTGAACGGCGAGATATACAACCATCAGGAGATTCGCCGCCGCTACGCCGGACAGTATGAGTTCCAGACGGGCAGCGACTGCGAGGTCATCCTCGCCCTCTACCGCGAAAAAGGCATCGACATCCTCGAGGACCTCAGCGGCATCTTCGCCTTCGTCCTCTACGACGAGGAGCGCAACGAGTTCCTGATAGCCCGTGACCCCATCGGCGTCATCCCCCTTTACATTGGCTATGACAGCGACGGCACCGTCTATGTAGCCTCCGAGCTGAAGGCTCTTGAGGGTCAGTGCGAACGCTACGAGCCGTTCCTCCCCGGACATTATTACTACAGCGGTGACCCAGGCATGAAGCGTTATTATCAGCGTGATTGGTTTAGCTATGATGCCGTAAAAAACAACGAGGCTTCTGTCGAGGCCATCCACGACGCCCTCGAGGATGCCGTGAAGCGTCAGCTGATGTCCGACGTACCCTACGGTGTACTCCTCTCCGGCGGTCTCGACTCGTCGGTCATCTCCGCCATCGCCGAGAAATTCAGTGAGCACCGTATCGAGGACGACTCGAAGACCCGCGCCTACTGGCCGCGACTGCACTCGTTTGCCGTCGGCCTGAAGGGCGCTCCCGACCTCGCCAAGGCGAAGCTCGTGGCCGACCATATCGGCACCGTCCACCACGAGATCAACTATACCATCCAGGAGGGTCTCGACGCCATCCGCGACGTCATCTACTTCATCGAGACCTACGATGTCACCACCGTCCGCGCCTCAACACCGATGTATCTGTTGGCACGTGTCATCAAGTCAATGGGTATCAAGATGGTGCTCTCGGGCGAGGGTGCCGACGAGATCTTTGGCGGCTATCTCTATTTCCACAAGGCACCTGACGCGAAGGCCTTCCACGAGGAGACCGTCCGCAAACTGGGAAAGCTCCACTTCTACGACTGTCTACGCGCCAACAAGAGCCTCAGCGCCTGGGGTGTCGAAGGCCGTGTGCCGTTCCTCGACAAGGAGTTCCTCGATGTCGCCATGCGCACCAACCCCGAGGCCAAGATGTGTCCGGGCTCTACCATCGAGAAGAAGATTGTCCGTGAGGCCTTCTCCGACCTCCTTCCCGAAGAGGTGGCCTGGCGCCAGAAGGAGCAGTTCAGCGACGGCGTCGGCTACAGCTGGATCGACACGCTGAAAAAGATCACCTCTGAAGCCGTCACCGACGAGCAGATGGCTCACGCCGCCGAGCGTTTCCCCATCAACCCGCCGCTCAACAAGGAGGAGTACTACTACCGCAGCATCTTCGCCGAGCACTTCCCCAGCGACTCCGCCGCCCGCAGCGTCAACCAGGAGGCCAGCGTCGCCTGCTCAACGGCCATCGCTCTCGAGTGGGATACCGCCTTCAAGAACATGAATGACCCAAGCGGCCGTGCCGTCAAAGGCGTGCATGAGCAGGCCTATTAAAAGAAAAGCGGGCGAACCTCTGGAGGTTCGCCCGCTTTTTTTCACCGTTTTCACCGATTCTTATCGTAACACCTTACGACCTTTATACAGATAGTGGTGAGCCACCTATTCCTCATTCATGAGACGCTCTGCCATCTGGCGGCCGAGAGCCTCGCACTGGGCGATGGTGTCGTCGTTCAGCGCCTGCTTGATCTCGACGGGATCGCCGACCTGCTCGTAGTGCAGTTTTTCCTCATTCCATCGGGATATTTCGCCGACGGCCTTTGATGCCCAGCTATAGGAGCCGAACCAGCCGAAGAGGCGTCCCTTGATGTCTTTCTGCGACAGCTCGTCGAGCAGAACGTTCATCTCGTGGTACAGACCAGTGTTGTAGGTTGGTGCGCCGACGATGAGACCTTTGTAACGGAACAGGTCGCGGATGATATAGGAGTGGTGGGTCTTCGACACGTTGTACATCACGATGTTCTTCAGACCGGCCTGAGCAGCAGCACGGGCGATGACCTCGGCGGCACGCTCGGTGTTGCCGTACATCGTACCATAGCAGATGACCAAACCCGGCTCGGCCTCGTACTTCGAGAGGCGGTCGTAGATGCCGATGACCTTCTCGACATACTGGTGCCAGACAGGGCCGTGGGTAGCACAGATGTAGTCGACCTTCACGCCGGCCAGTTTCTTGAGTGCCATCTGCACAGGCGTACCATACTTGCCGACGATGTTCGAATAGTAGCGAGTCATCTCGGCCCAGAACTCGTCGCAGTTCATCTGCTCGTCGACATAGGCTCCGTTCAAGGCTCCGAAGCAGCCGAAGGCGTCACCGGAGAAGAGAATGGTGTCACAGAGCGTCATCATCGTCTCGGGCCAGTGGACCATCGGCGTGAGGACGAAGTTCAGCGTCTTGGCTCCAAGCTCGATGGAATCACCGTTTTTCACTTCTACAAGACCGCTGGTGAGGCGGTAGAATCCAGCCATCATGTCGAACGTCTTCTTGTTGCCGATAATCTGGATGTCGGGATAGAACTGGCGCAGCAGTGCCAGCGAACCACTGTGGTCAGGCTCCATGTGATTAACGACGACATAGTCTACGGGACGGTCGCCGATGACTTCGCGGATATTCTCCAGATAGGGCATGAAGAAGTCCACCTCGACGGTGTCGATGAGACAGACTTTCTCATCGACGATGAGGTAGGAGTTGTAACTGACGCCGTTGGGCAGGGGCCACAAGCCTTCAAAAAGATTCTTGTTACGGTCGTTGACGCCGACATAGAAGATGTTGCTAGTGATTTCTTTCATTGTAGTATTGTTTTTAAAGTTTTTTCAACTCTTGGACGAAAGCCTCATCAATGCTGTTGTTCAGGCTCTGGCAGCTGTTGGCCGAGAACTTCTGGGCCAAGGCCATCAGGCTGTCCCACTGCTGTTCCGTGAGTCCGGCGGCTATCTGCTCGCGGGTGATGCCGTAGTGCAGCAGACCGTAGACGAAGCCGGCATTGAAGTTATCGCCGGCACCAATGGTGCTCACCACGTTGACCTTCTCCACGGGGTACTGCTTGCTGAACGAGCCCTCGGCACGAACCTCCACAGGATCGGCGCCACAGGTATAAATGAAGTTCTTCGTGTAGAACGAGATCTCGGAACGGTAGACGCTGTCGGCATCCTTCTTGTTATACATAATCTCGAAGTCCTCGTTCGAGCCACGGACGATGTCCGACAGCTCAAAGTTCTCAAGGATATTCGGTGTCATCTTCACCACCTCATGACGGTGAGACGAGCGGTAGTTCACATCGTAGTAGAGGATGGCCCCACAGTTCTTGGCATATTCGAGGAACGCCTTCACCTGCGGACGTACCACCGGGTTGATGGCGAAGTACGAGCCGAAGAGCACTACGTCATCTTCCTCAACATTCGGATAGGTGAATTCCAAACGGTCGTGGGGATGATCCTTGTAGAAGATGTACTCCGCGTTGTTGTTCTCGTCGAGGAATGCCAGCGACAGCGGCGACTTCGAGTCGGGGAATACACAGACACCCGAGGCGTCGACATGGTTGTCGACAAGATACTTCTTTACGTTCTCGCCCACACGGTCGTTACCCGTCTCGCTGATGAAATATGCCGGTACACCGGCACGTCCCAGCGAGATAATCGCGTTGAAAGCGGAGCCGCCGGGGACGGCGCGTTGCGGCTGGTCGTTCTTGAAGATAATGTCAAGAACTGTTTCACCTATACCAATAACTTTTCTCATAATGGCTGCAAAGTTACGAATAATTTCTCATTTCTCACTTCTCATTTCTCACTTTTTTCGTAACTTTGCAGCCGAATTATGAATTACAACACCGAGACACTACCCTCAGGCCTGCGCATCATCCACCTGCCATCGTCATCGCCGGTGGTCTATTGCGGCTACCAGATTGCCGCCGGCACCCGCGATGAGCTACCCGGCGAGGAGGGACTGGCACACTTCTGCGAGCATATGACCTTCAAGGGTACAGAACGCCGCAACGCCCTACAGATTATCAATGCGCTGGAGCGGTTGGGCGGCGAGCTGAACGCCTACACCAACAAGGAGAGCACTGTGTTCTATGCGGCCATACAGAAGGAGCACCTCCGCGTGGCCGTTGACCTGCTGTCGGACATGGTCTTCAACAGCCGCTATCCGCAGGCAGAGATGAACCGTGAGGTGGAGGTCATCTGCGACGAGATAGAGAGCTATAATGACTCCCCCGCCGAACTGATCTACGACGAGTTCGAGAACATCCTCTTCAAGGATCATCCCCTCGGCCATAACATCCTGGGGCAGACCGACAGACTGCGCACCTATACCAGTGACGACCTGCAGCGCTTTGCTCGTCGCCATTATACCCCGATGAAATCAGTGTTTTTTGCCTATGGCGACCTCGATTTCCACCGCCTTGTAGCGTTGGTTAAGAAAAGCGTGCCGGCGTCTCCGGAATTCCCGGTAATTCCAAAGATTCCGGAAAGACTGGAGATTCCGGACATTCCCGCCAACCACATTGCAAAAGAGCTGGGTACCCACCAGGCCCATGTTATTATAGGTACACGCGCATATGCCGCAAACAACCCGCGTCGTCTCGTTCTTTACCTGCTGAACAACCTGCTCGGAGGTCCGTCAATGAACGCCCGCTTGAACCTGTCATTGCGCGAACGCAACGGACTGGTCTACACCGTCGAGAGCACCATGGTGGTCTATGGTGATACCGGCGTTTGGACCGTCTATTTCGGCTGCGACGCCCACGACGTGACACGCTGCCGACGGCTGGTACGCCGCGAGCTCGACAAACTGATGGAGCGTCCGCTGATGCGGACGACCCTCGCCACCGCCAAGCAGCAGCTAAAGGGACAGCTAGCCATCGCCTGCGACAACCGCGAGCAGTTCGCCCTCGACTTCGGAAAGGTATTCCTCTTCGATGGCAAGGAGCACCACCTCGACCGTCTCTTCAGCCGTATCGACGCCATCACCGCCGACGATATCCAACAGGTCGCTAACGACCTCTTCGCCGCCGACCGCCTTACCACCCTCGTTTTTCAGTGATAATAATTCGTTGATTCCTCTATTTATCGCCTTACCATCTTGCGGCCGTTCTGAATACGAACACTCTTTGTGGACTTGGATACCTTGCGGCCCTGCAGTTTGTAGGCGTCACCGTCGACGGCCTTGTCCAGAGAATCACCTACGAAGGCGTCCGCATCTTGTAACTCTCTTTGCGCGAGCCTTTGCGACATTTCAGCACCTGCGGGGCTGTATTTGTCGCATTCTCATGGCGTTGTCATAACGTTTACGTGATTTTTTCCATCCGCCAGTTGTTCCTTTTCGAGAAATCTTCGTACCTTTGCACGCAAGAAAGAGTTATCGGATAACGATTGAAACAAGAAGATGATGAAAAAGAATGTTTTTGAATGGATGCTGATGACCGCTATGGTGGTGGGGCTCAGCATGGGTGTGACGTCGTGTAAGGATGGACACGCTGAGTGAAGAGCAGCAGCGCCAGGAGCAGGCGAAGATGGACGAGATGGACGCCGCCTGGATGGTGCTGAGCCAGCTTGTGGATCCGAAGGCGGCTGGCGACGACTGGACGCAGCAGACGTTTGAGCCCACCATCGGTGAGGCGGACGCTGAGAACCCCCTGGCACGTGTGGTGATGACGAACACGCTGGAGACGGCCGCCCAGCGCTTTGCGAACATCGTGGGACTGGAGACACTCGACTCTACAACCGCCAGCTACACCTACAGCAACCCGCAGCTGGGCACGCTGACTTACGAGCGCAGCAGCGACGGTCTGTCGCTGGCTACGGTGACGGTGGACATCAAGGCCGTGCCGCGGCTGCAGCAGATTGTATACCGCCGTCCTGACCAGACGGGCGAGAACGGACTCTTCAGCAGCTCGTTCGAGGGACGTGCCTACTACCGCTTCGGCGACGTGGTGTGCCTGAAGAACAATGAGTTGCAGAACGAATACTGGATATGCGTGCGCCCCAGCCTGGGCTATGAGGGCAAGGGCGATTCGCACTGGGTGACGCTGAGCCCCCTGCCCGAAGACAACATCAAGGAGAAGAAGGTGGGTAACAAGACCTTCCGCGTGCCCACCAAACTGGGCACCGACAAGGAGAACACCGAGAACTTCGGCGAGCTGCTCACCGCGATTCTGGACAACAAATCTGGCTGGGAACCGCACTATGCAGACGAGGACGATGACGAAGTGTTCCACGACCTGTATCTCTATGATCACATGATGTACCAAAACGACTACTTCTGGGAGATCGTGAAAGAGGGCTGGGAGCAGAAGGGCGTCGCCCGCTCGGTCTTTGGCCCCAGCATCCAAAACAATGACGCACTGCTGACCTTGCTCAAGGGCGACGGCATCCGCCTGCTCTACAACGGTTTCTCATGGTCGCTGATAGGCGACAAGTGTACGCTCTACCAGGCCACGCTGAAAGGTCCGGGTGGTAATCAGGGACTGACCAACCTGCTGAAGCCTGTGTACAATACGTTCGTAAAGGATATGCGCCAGTGTGCGGAGTTCGACGGCAAGCGGCTGGAGCAGCAGGACATTGACAACTTCTTCACCGACGGTGCGCCTCGCTGGTACATCCGCCACGCTACGGGCAAGCAGCTGGGTGGCGGCCGTTACGATGTGAAGAAGTCGCTCATGACGACCAACCCCGACATTCAGGACTACTACGTCTACTACCGCTACGCCGAGGAGCGTGGCAACGAGCAGTTCGACTTGAGCCGCAAGCCAGAGCGCACGACGCTGACCGATCTCGACATTCCCATGGGATTCCACACGGGCAAACGTGGCTATTTCATGTTCGGCGACGTGGTGAAGGACGACGATGACAACCGCTGGGTATGCGTGCAGGGCTCACGTCCCATTGACGGCCATAACTACAGCTACTTCATCTCGTTCGACAAGTGCGTCAAGAAGAACGGCTCCACCGACTTCACCCAGCTGCCCACACTCGACGTGGCCAAGCAGGTGCTCTTCGCCATTACTGACGAGCATTATTTCTACTACCCCCTCCCAAACGCAACCCACCCCGAATTCAACGTCCACAGTTCTCTGGTGAAGGAGGTAGGATTCAATTACGGTAAGATCCTTATAGGACGAGAGACGAGAGTCTACAATGAGAATGAGGCAAACGAACGCGTACGTTGGACGACGATTACACATACCATCTTTAATATGCTTTACCGTGACCCGGCCGATGGCAAGGCCTACATATTAAGACTTGCTGAAGAGATAGACCACACGGTTAAAATATTTCAAGAGGGTAACATCATCTGGCATTTCTACACTTGCTATCCGAAGGACCTCAAGACAGCGCCACGCCCCATGAGCGTCGACGACATGAGCAATCAGACGATTGTCAACCAATATGCTAATGCCGACTTCGTCAACTGGCCCTGGCTGTACTACGACTATGAGCTAACGCATAAGGATTCTGTTGAGGCACGTATTAGGAATATAAACGAACTCGATCAAGCTTATCAGGATGCGAATGATGATATAAATTTAGTACAGACGCAGTTAACGGGCTTTTACTATGACCGTACAGACCAAGGACCGCGCACACAGGCCAGCAGAAAGGACGACAAGCAGTGGCAGCTGGACGGCGAGGTCGAACTACGCTACGGCAATCTCAGCGGCACCAATATGTACAAAGAGCCGGTCATGATGTTTGCCGTGAAGCGTTGTGTGGACAACGGCACAAAGCCCTACAAATTTGCCGATGCCAACAACACGCCGCTATACCACTGGGTAACCAATTCGTCGGACAAGCATTACAACCAGTATCACAGAACGAATTCGAGTGTCAACTACTATTCGCGTTTCAGCAATTATTCTGGCAGGAAGATGTTCTGGGTAGACGACAAGAAGGTAGTAGTGCCTTTCAACGTGGAGACGCCTATCAATTGACAAGCTAACGACCCAAAAGAAAAAAAATCGCCGCTCCTGCTATACAAACAGGAGCGGCGATTTTTTTGTTCTCACTTAACCACAACCTTGAGCCTTCGGCTCGAGCTTGTTCACGTTCGGAAGTGAGAGTTCACACTCTCACTTCGCTCACTTAACCACAACCTTGCGGCCCTGCTGGATGCGGATGCCCTTGTCAGAGCTGCTGACCTTGCGGCCCTGGAGGTTGTAGGCACTGCCGGCGGGGGCAGCATCGCGCGAGGCGGCGACGATGGCGGTGACATCGGCCATCGAGGCAGCATGACGAATCTCGAGACTGGTGGCGCTGGGATCCTGCTCAATCCACGTGAAGCCGCAGCGGGTGGGCAGGAAGCGCTTGTCGGCATTGGTCTTGATGAGCACTGACTCAAGGGGTGTGACGTTCTGCTGGGCGGGGATGCCGTAGCGTCCTGCCTTCTCGATGGCCTCCCAGGAGCTGCCGAAGGCAACGGTGTTGCCGCGGCCGTCGCTCATACGGACGGTCTGCAGGGCACCGTCGACAGTCTGCACATCGGTGTTACGGACGCGGAGATACTGCGAGGTGGGCGAATAGACCAGATAGGGCTGACCGGCCTGGATGCCCTCGGCGGTGCAGTCGACAAAGTAGAGGTTCAGCGTGGCACCCTCCTGACTGATGGCGGCGAGCCGCTCCACACGGAGGTCCTTGGCGGCGGCAGCCACCTGCTGAGCCGTCAGCGACATGGGCAGACAGAGGGTGTTGTAGCCCGCAAAGAAATAGCGGTTGAGCTGAACCGTCTGGTCGCCCTTCTGCAACATCTCGACATTGAGTTTCGAGGTGTTGGCATAGATGTTCTTTACCTTGTTTTGTGCCACAGCCGTCGTACCGACAGCCATTGCGAGAGCCATTGTAAGTACAAGATGTTTCATACGCTATTATGTTTTAGGTGTTTAGTCTGGGGGCAAAGTTACAAAATAGTTTTTAAAACTACCTAGTTTTTTCTTAAATATTTTGTACCACATTTGGGATTTCTCTCACTTATTAGTACCTTTGCATCCAAAATCAACAAATTCGTATGTACGACATACAGAAAATTCGTCAGGATTTCCCGATTCTGGGACGTGAGGTCTACGGCCGTCCGCTGGTATACCTCGACAACGCTGCCACCACGCAGAAACCACTCTGTGTGCTCGATGCCATGCGCGACGAATATCTGAACGTCAATGCCAATGTGCACCGCGGCGTCCACTACCTGTCGCAGCAGGCCACCGACCTGCACGAGGCAGCGCGTGAGACGGTTCGCCGATTCATCAACGCCCAGAAGACCGAGGAGATCATCTTCACCCGCGGTACGACGGAGGCTATCAACCTCGTAGCCTCATCGTTCTGCAGGTCGCAGATGGAGCCGGGCGACGAGGTGTTGGTGACCGAGATGGAGCACCACTCGAACATCGTCCCCTGGCAGCTGCAGGCCGAACAGGCGGGCATCGTGGTGAGACACCTGCCAATAACTGATGACGGGCAGCTTGTTGGTGTCGACGAAGACGGTTCTGTTAGTCGCGACTCAGTCGCGACATACCTAACGGAAAGGACGCGGCTGGTAAGCGTGGCCCATGTGAGTAATGTGCTGGGAACGGTTAACCCCGTCAAAGAGATTATCAGGATTGCCCACGAGCGCGGCATCCCCGTCATGGTTGACGCCGCCCAGAGTGCGCCCCACATGAAGATTGACGTGCAGGCGCTGGACTGCGACTTCCTGGCCCTGAGCGGTCACAAGATGTACGGCCCGACGGGCGTAGGCGTCCTCTACGGCAAGGAAGAGTGGCTGGAGAAGCTGCCGCCGTATCAGGGTGGCGGCGAGATGATCGACAAGGTGACATGGGAGAAGACCACCTTCGAACGCCTGCCTTTCAAGTTCGAGGCCGGCACCCCCGACTACGTGGCCACTCACGGACTGGCAACCGCCATCAAGTACATGGAGGAGATCGGCATCGAGAACATCGAGGCCCATGAGAAGATGCTGACGCAGTATGCCTTGGAGCAGCTGCAGACCATCGACGGCCTAACCGTCTATGGTCCCACGGGTATTACACAAAAAGAACCGTCCCTGTTGTGTAAAGACGCGGTGGTATCGTTCAATGTTGGCACCATCCACCACCTAGACATCGGCACACTGCTCGACCGTCTGGGCATCGCCGTGCGTACGGGTCACCACTGTGCGCAGCCACTGATGGACCGACTGGGTATCAGCGGCACGGTGCGCGCCTCGTTCGCCCTCTACAACACCCGCGAAGAGGTGGATGCCCTCGTAGCTGGCGTAAAGCGTGTCAGTCAGATGTTCTAAACAAGAAATAAGAACCAAACAACATATAGAAGAAATGAAGATTGCATTGATAGGCTACGGCAAGATGGGCCGTATGATTGAGCAGATTGCCCGCGACCGCGGTCATGAGATTGTCAGCATCATCGACATCGACAACCAGCAGGACTTCGACAGCCCCGAGTTCGCATCGGCCGATGTGGCTATTGAGTTTACGGCCCCGCAGGCCGCTTATGGCAACTACCTGAAGGCATGGGCCAAGGGCGTGAAGGTGGTCAGCGGCTCTACCGGCTGGATGAAGGAGCATGGCGACGAGGTGCGCAAGGCCTGTTCAGAAGACGGCAAGACCCTGTTCTGGGCCTCGAACTTCTCCATCGGCGTGGCTATCTTCTCGGCCGTGAACCGCTATCTTGCAAAGATCATGAACCAGTTCCCACAGTACGACGTGGAGATGGAGGAGACGCACCACGTGCATAAGCTCGACCACCCCAGTGGCACTGCCATCACCCTGGCCGAGGAGATTGTAGAGAATATCGACCGTAAGGAGGCGTGGAAGGAAGATACGACGGACAAGAAGTTTCTGCGCGTGGACCACATCCGCCGCGGCGAGGTGCCTGGCATCCACACCATCCGCTATGACTCGGATGCCGACCTTATCACCATCACCCACGACGCTCACTCGCGCAAGGGTTTTGCCCTCGGTGCCGTGCTGGCAGCAGAGTACACGAAAGAGCATCAGGGACTGCTCACCATTTCAGACATGTTTAAATTCTAAGCAATGAAAAGAAAGAAAGAAAAGCTGGATCCCAAGAAACAGTGGGCAAAGTTCATCATCGTGCTGGTGCTCTACCTCCTGTTCCTCCTATGGGTGAAGTCGTGGTGGGGCCTGCTCGTTGTGCCTTTCATCTACGACGTCTATATCACAAAGAAAATCAAGTGGCAGTGGTGGAAGGAGGAGGAAGGTCCCGTCCGCTGGGTCATGTCGTGGATTGATGCCCTGGTGTTCGCACTGGTGGCTGTCTACTTCATCAACCTGTTCTTTTTCCAGAACTACGTGATTCCATCGAGTTCGCTGGAGAAGTCGCTGCTGACGGGCGACTACCTGTTCGTCTCAAAAGTGAGCTACGGTCCGCGTATCCCCGAGACACCGCTGACGATGCCGCTGACACAGCACACGCTGCCCGTCATCGAGTGTAAGTCGTACATCGAGTGGCCCCACTGGGACTACCGCCGCGTGAAAGGCCTGGGCAACGTGGAGCTAAACGACATCGTCGTCTTCAACTACCCCGCCGGCGACACGATTTGCAACAACCTACCCTACCAGACGGAGTACTACCACCTGTGCTATATGCTGGGCTACCAGTCATTCCCACAGCTACCCGACGTCGACAGTCTCTCGTCAGAGGAGCGCTATCAGATGTTCCAGACTATCTACAACTCAGGACGTCAGCAGATTCTCGACCACTTCAGCGACTTCGGCGGCGTCAGCACACGTCCCACAGACCGCCGTGAGAACTACGTTAAGCGCTGCGTCGGACTGCCCGGACAGACACTCCAGATTAAAGACCGCATCGTCTATCTCGATGGTAAGGCCAACAAGGAGCCAGACAATGTGCAGTACACCTACCGCGTGAAACTGAAGCGCCACTTCACCGACGACGAGATGCAGCAGTGGGGCATCACCATGGAAGAGCTGACAGACCTGAACAACTACGGATTCATGCCGATGACCAACCAGACGGTGGCAGAGCTGAAGAAACGGCCGGAAATCGTGGAGAGCATCGAGCTGAATACCGATGCCAGCGAGTGGGACATCTACCCGCAGAACGGCAACATGCACTGGACACGCGACAACTACGGCCCAATCTGGATTCCTGCAAAGGGAAAGAGCATCGACCTGACGCTTGAGAATCTGCCTATCTACGAGCGCTGTATCCGCGCCTACGAGGGTAACACACTAGAGGTGAAAGACGGCAAGATCATCATCAACGGCAAAGAGGCCAAGAGCTATACCTTCAAGCTGGACTACTATTGGATGATGGGCGACAACCGCCACAACTCCGCCGACTCACGCTACTGGGGCTTCGTCCCCGAGGATCACATCGTCGGCAAGCCCATCTTCATCTGGTGGTCGTCCGACCCCGACCGCCGCGGCCTTGGCGGCATCCGCTGGAGCCGTCTGTTCCGCTTCGTCGACAATATCAAATAACGTCCCGTATGTCGCTAAGCCATAGCGACATACAAAATGACAACCTATGCGTAGTACACTGAAATTCCTTCTTGCCCTGGCCGTGTCACTTCTCGTGATGCTGGCTTTCAGAGCGCTGGTTTTTACTGTCTACGCTGTCAACGGCACAGCCTTGGAGCCCGATTTCAAAGCCGGCGACAGGGTGCTGGTGAACCGCTGGTCCTACGGACTGCGCACAGGTGGTGAGGGACTCTTCGACTACGGCCGCATCTGCCGACAGATGCCTAAGGTCGGTGATATAGTGGCTTTCGAGGACTCCACGGGAGCCGTCATGATAGGCCAATGCAAAGCACTGCCTGGCGATACCGTCCGGTTGGAGAACAAAGGCTGCATCGTCATGCCAGACAAGAGCCGCTGTGACAAGCAGGACTGCTACTTCATCGACCATGCCGGCATCGTTGCCGAGGAGCACATCATCGGCCGTGTCGTAGCCATTCTCTATAGTCATCGTACCAACTGCCCTTTCTGGCGCGGCTACGTAAAAGAACGTTATCTACTCAGCCGATGACCGCCCTGCTCTCCACGACCTACTTCGGACCCGTACAGTGGTATCAGAAACTGTACCGCTCGGAGGCAGCTATCATTGATGCCGACGAGCCTTTCATGAAACAGAGTTTTAGGAATCGCTGCTACATTGCCGCGGCCAACGGCGTACAGGCGCTGACGGTACCTATAGAGAAAGCCCGCATCACACGTGACGTGCGCATCAGCGACCACGGTGACTGGCGGCGCGTACACTGGAACGCCATCACCTCAGCCTATGGGGAGTCGCCCTTCTTCGAGTACTACCAAGACGACCTGCGTCCGTTCTATGAGCGGCGATGGGAATTCCTCTACGACTTCAATGAGGCCATCCGCCAGGTGGTCTGCGACCTCATTGACATCCACCCCTCTTTATCGGGGGTACGGGGGTACGGGGGTACGGGGGTACGAGGGCACCTTGCAAGCCACCCAATTTCGCCTTCAAACTATTCTCGCACCCCCGCACCCCCGCACCCCCGTACCACCGACTACCGTACCACAATTAACCCCAAACATCCGGCGCCAGACACCGACTTCGAACCCCGTCCCTACTATCAGGTCTATGCATCGCGCTACGGCTTCCAGCCAAACCTCTCGGTGCTCGACCTGCTGTTGAACATGGGACCGGAAGCCATTTTTTATCTTTAATTTTTGGTATTTCGTTCAGTTTGCACTACCTTTGCACGCAAAAACAGATAAGCAGTTAAGATGAAGACAACGAAAATCATGCTGGCTGGTCTGGCCGCTTTGGCCTTGACAGCCTGTAACCAGAATAAGTTTCACGTTGAAGGCGAGATTACCAACGCCAAGGACTCCGTGCTCTATTTCGAGAACGTCGGTCTGGCTGGTATCTCGGTACTCGACTCTGCCAAGCTCGGCTCCGACGGCAGTTTCTCTTTCAGTCACGAGGCGACGGAAGCTCCTGAGTTCTATCGTCTGCGCATAGGTGACCAAATAGTTAACATCGCCGTCGATTCTACAGAAACCATCACCGTCAAAGGCGATGCCCCCGCGTTGGCCACACACTACGATGTGGAAGGCTCTGAGAACTGTCAGAAAATTAAAGAACTGTCACTGAAGCAGATTGCCCTCCAACAGCAGGCCATCGCACTGGAGCGCAACACAGACCTCAGCCGCGAGCAGATGCGTGACTCGCTGTTCAGTATGCTCCAGAGCTACAAGGACGATGTCAAGGCCAACTACATCTTCGCCGCTCCCAACAAGTCGTATGCCTACTTTGCACTCTTCCAGACTTTAGGCCCTTGGCTCATCTTCGACCCGAAGTCGAACAGCGACGATGTGAAGGTCTTTGCCGCCGTGGCCACCAGCTGGGACACTTACTATCCCGGTGCCCAACGTGGCGAGAACCTGCATAACATAGCTATTGAAGGGATGAAGGCGGTGCGCATCATCGACCAGAAGAATGCGTTGTCGGGATTAGAACCGAGCAAAGTGGTAGAGACCGGCATTATCGATATAGAACTTGCCGACAACAAAGGCGTCAGCCGCAAGTTGAGTAGCCTGAAGGGACAGGTGGTGTTGCTCGACTTTCATGTCTTTGCCATGAATGAGTCGCCTCAGCGCATCCTGATGCTCCGCGAACTCTATAATAAGTATCACGCGCAAGGACTGGAGATCTACCAGGTGTCGCTTGACGGCGATGAGCACTTCTGGAAACAGCAGACCGCGGCCCTGCCGTGGATTAACGTCCGTGATGAGAATGGCCTGCAGTCAAGCCGTCTCGTAGACTACAACGTACAACAACTGCCAGAATACTTTATCATTGACCGACAGAACAACCTCGTAAAACGATCGGAACAGATGAAGGATTTAGAAACCGAAATAAAAGCGCTGCTGTAGGCAGCGCTTTTTTCTGATACCTTATAGAAAGGGTTACCGATTCTTTACCTTTACACTTACCTGCCGTAAGCATCAAGTTTCTTCAGGTAAAACTCACGGAAGTCGCTCCAGCGATAGTACGGAGGATTGTCTGTCGGAAGGGGCAGTGTGGCCTCCTCCTCGTTGAGCAGTACCTTGAAGAGTACGTCCTTGTCAGCAAGATTCTTACGATAGAAAATGAACTGCATATTGGCACCCATGGGGAAAATCTTACAGGCCCACCATCCATGAGGCTCCACCTCGCTAAGGTTCATCGTTTGGTAGCCATAGCCGTTAATATCAAGCAGACAGGCCAACGGCAGTAGCACTGTCTCGTGGCCATAGCGAAGGGTGACACCGGGACGCTCCAGCTTCAGGCAACTGTCAGTATCGGCAATCATCCGGCGCAACAGGTAACGCTGGGTATAGGGCTGGCAACCGCCGTTAAGCAGCGACGGGCCATACCTAATGTACCACCAGACATTCTCCATTTGCCAAAAATGGTATATCTCCCTATTGGTGAAGAGAGCCACCAACGGGCCACCCATACCCTTCGTATTCTGCTGCATCAGCCCGGTCTTCAGCAGGTAATAGGGCAACCAATAATCGCTGACATGATCACGGACATATGCGGAATCATTAAACAACAGATGGGTGACGCGAGGGTTATGTCTGATGGCCTCGGAGTAAGCATCGAAAGCTTCTTGCGATTTTCTGGTCATCATCGAATCACGCAACAGCTTGTCCTGATGGTTCATATAAAACATATCGTGCTGCGAGGCGTCCATCTGTATCTCCAACTGCGGGTTCATTGATACCAACTGCGTCAGTGCTGCCGCCATCGACATGATACAACGGTTGACAACGGTGCTATGGGCATCGATGGTAACGACGCCCTCGAAGACCTCAGGAAAGCGCTCCATCATACGACGGGCAATATCACGAAGCTGCAACTGACCGAGGGGTGACAGGGTACCCCAGTAGCCTTCAGCGTCCTCGATGATGTCAGCCAGTCGGTACATAATCTCCTTACCCAGCGGTGTCAGCTTACCCAGCGAATCGCCCTTATGCAGGTAGGCATAGGGTATGTCGTAGCCCTTACGGTTGTCGAGATAGCGCGAGCCATGACGGCCATAATGGCTGATATAGAACGGTCGTTTGCCATCGGGGGCCGGCGTCAGATGGCCTGAGGGCATGGGATAGGCATAGTAGTTGCTGGCCGCAATGTCAGGATTCTCCTTGATGACGTGATAGGCTTTTTGTGCATATCCAGCCACCAAGATAGCAAGAAAAAACAGCAAACATCTTACTCTTTTCGACATGACTTCTCTTTTTTTCTAATTTTGTCGCAAAGATACGTATTTTTTTTTAATTTTGCAAGCAGAACTAAAAACTATCCGTATGAAAAGTCGTTTATTAGTGTTATTGCTGGTTCTGGTGGCCACCAGTACACAGGCAAAAGTAAGGTTACCGCATATCCTCTGCGACAACATGGTGCTACAACAGCAGACCGATGCCCGCCTCTGGGGGTGGGCCAAACCAGGAACCACCGTGAAGGTGACGGCTTCGTGGCTGCAGCAAGGGACGGTGGTAACGGCCAAGGCCGATAAAGACGGAAAGTGGAAGACGTCTGTCAGGACACCAAAAGCCTCCTACGACCCGCAGACCATCACCTTTGATGACGGCGACGGTGCCGTCACCATTACAAACGTGGTGACAGGCGAGGTATGGGTATGTGCCGGCCAGTCAAACATGGAGATGCCTGTGAAGGGCTTCTGGGGCTGTCCTGTGAAGGATTACAACCAGGTGGTCATCGATGCCAGGAACCACAGCGGTGTGCGTAGCGTGAAGATTCCCAGCATCATGCGCATGGACCCCCAAGACGATGCCGACTGCACATGGCGGGACTGTTCGCCGGAGACGGTAAGCGACTTCTCCGCCACAGGCTATTTCTTCGCCCGTACCATGCATACTGCCCTAAACATTCCCATCGGTATCATCGAGGCGAACAAAGGAGGATCGCGCGTGGAAAGCTGGCTGACAAAAGAGAATCTGCAGAAATACACCAAAGAGCCCACGGACTCGGCAGGCATCGTGGCCTTCAAGCCCGAGTATGACTACCAGCGGGCGCTACTCTGGGGCAACGGCACGTTCAACCCCATCCTGAACTACACGGTGAAGGGCATCCTCTTCTATCAGGGCTGCTCGAATGTCGGCGACCCCGGCAACCAGTACTCTGAACGTCTGAAGCTGCTTGTCGAACAGTGGCGGAAGCAGTTCGCACTGGGAGAGCTTCCCTTCTACTTCGTAGAGATAGCACCTTTCCACTATGACGATGTGAACGGCTTGGCAGGTGCCCTGCTCCGCGAACAGCAGTTCCGTGCACAGCAGATCATCCCTAACAGTTCGCTGGTCTGTACCAACGACCTCGTCTACCCCTATGAGACGACGCAGATACACCCCGCTCAGAAACAGCAGGTGGGCGAACGCCTGGCCTACACGGCGCTGGCCCGCGACTACGGTTTCGGACAGGTGCTCTACAAGAGTTCGTCGTTCAAGGACATGACGGTAAAAGGTGATGCCATCTATCTGCACCTGCAGGACAACTACCACGCCGATGCCCCCTATGAACAGATTGAGGGCTTCGAGGTGGCCGGCGACGACCGCGTGTTCCATGCTGCCACAGCCCGGCATTTTTGGCAACCCGGTGGCGGTTACTGGGACGAAGCCATCGTCGTCAGCAGTCCTGAGGTCACAAAACCCGTTGCCGTGCGCTATTGCTTCCGAAACTTCAAACTGGGAAATGTCACCAACGGCGCCAATCTGCCACTGTTCCCCTTCCGCTCTGACAACTGGTAAAGCACTGTCCTAAGGTTTTGTTGAATTCTTAAAAAAACAAAAAACTTTCCTATATAATAAGGTATATGGGAAAGTTTTGCGTACTTTTGCGCCCCAAAGTTAAAATATTAAGTCAGAAATATGCAAAAGAACCTGGTAATTGTGGAGTCTCCGGCCAAGGCGAAGACCATTGAAAAGTTCCTTGGAAAGGACTTTAAGGTGATGTCCAGCTACGGTCATATACGCGACCTGAAGAAGAAGGAACTGAGTATCGACGAGAAGTCGCTCGAACCGGAATACGAGATACCCGAAGAAAAGAAAAAACTGGTCAGTGAACTGAGAAAGCAGGCCAAGGCCGCCGAGAAGGTGTGGCTCGCATCCGATGAAGACCGCGAGGGAGAGGCTATCTCATGGCACCTCTGCGAGGTGCTCGGTCTGGACGAGGAGAACACCAACCGTATTGTCTTCCACGAGATTACCCCGTCGGCTATTCTGGCTGCCATTGAGCACCCGCGTCGTCTTGACATGAACCTCGTGAACGCCCAGCAGGCCCGCCGCGTGCTGGACCGCCTGGTGGGCTTCAAGGTGTCGCCTGTCCTGTGGCGCAAGGTAAAGCCTGCCCTGTCGGCCGGACGCGTACAGAGTGTCGCCGTTCGACTCATCGTTGAGCGCGAACGCGAACTACAGGCATTCAAGAGCGAGCCCTTCTATAGTGTCAGCGCCGTCTTCGGCGTCACCAATGCCGACGGTTCTCAGAGCGAGGTAAAAGCCCTGCTCAACAACCGTCTGAAGACCCACGACGAGGTGCTTGCCTTCCTCGAAGTCTGCAAGGATGCTATGTTTACCATCGAGGATGTCCAGAAGAAGCCCATGCGCCGTACGCCGGCTCCCCCCTTCACCACCTCTACTTTGCAGCAGGAAGCTGCCCGTAAGCTCGGTTTCACCGTCAGCCAGACCATGATGGTGGCACAGCGACTCTACGAGAGTGGACGTATCACCTATATGCGTACTGACTCTGTCAACCTGTCGAGCCTCTGTCTCAATGCCGCCAAGACCGAGATTGCCAACCTCTATGGCGAGCAGTACTCCAAGACACGCCAATACCACACCAGTTCGAAAGGTGCACAGGAGGCTCATGAGGCCATCCGTCCCACCTATATGGACAAGGCCACTATCGACGGCACTGCCCAGGAGAAGCGTCTCTATGACCTCATCTGGAAGCGCACCATCGCCTCGCAGATGGCCGATGCCGAGTTGGAGAAGACCACTGTCAACATTGAAATATCCGGCAATATAAATAACGATCACCTGTTCGTTGCCCAAGGCGAAGTTGTCAAGTTCGATGGTTTCCTGAAGGTATACCGCGAGTCGACTGACGATGACGAACAGGAGAACGGCGAGTTCAGCCACGTCCTGCCGCCACTGAAGAAGGGCCAGGAGCTGACCCGTCGTGAGATACAAGCCACCGAGCGTTTCAGCCAGGGTCCCCAGCGCTATACCGAGGCCTCGCTGGTAAAGAAACTCGAAGAGCTGGGCATCGGCCGTCCTTCGACCTATGCCCCCACTATCTCGACCATCCAGCAGCGCGAATACGTTCAGAAAGGTGACAAGAAGGGCGAGGAACGTCAGTACACCATCGACACGCTGAAGGGAAAACTTATTACCCAGAAGGTGCGCAAGGAGATGACCGGCTCCGATAAGGGCAAACTCCTGCCTACTGATGTCGGCGTGGTCGTCAACGATTTCCTGATGGAGAATTTCAAGGACATCATGGACTACAACTTCACCGCCAAGGTAGAGCAGGACTTCGATAAGATTGCTGAAGGTGGTGAGACATGGGAGAAGATGCTCCGGGGCTTTGACAAGACCTTTGAGCCTACCGTCGACAAGGCGATGAACAGCCGTCACGAACACAAGGCAGGCGAACGCCAGCTGGGTCGCGACCCGAAGTCGGGCAAGCCCGTCTTTGTCAAGATAGGCCGTTTCGGTCCCGTCGTTCAGATTGGCTCTGCCGAGGACAAGGAGAAACCGCGCTTTGCCCAGCTGCCTAAGGACATGGGTATGGAGAGCATCACCCTCGACGAGGCACTGGAGCTCTTCAAACTGCCCCGCGAGATTGGTGAGTTCGAGGGTGCTACCGTCAGTATCGGTGCCGGACGCTTTGGTCCCTATATTCTCCATAAGAAAGCATACACTTCGCTGCCCAAGGATGCCGACCCCATGAGCATCACCCTTGACGAGGCCATTGCCCTTATCGAGGAGAAGCGTCAGCAGGAGACGAAGAAACTGCTGAAGGTCTTTGCCGAGGACGAGAAGCTGCAGGTGCTCAACGGCCGCTACGGTCCTTACCTCTGCTACGACGGAAAGAACTACCGTATGCCTAAGGCCATGCACGCACGTGCCGAGAAACTGGGTTACGAGGAGTGTATGGAAATCATCAACAAGTCATGAAGCGCATTGTCCTCATAGGCTATATGGGCTCTGGCAAGACCACCGTCGGCAAAGCCCTGGCAAAAGAACTCTCACTGCCTTTCTACGACCTCGACTGGTATATCGAGAGCCGTATGCGCAAGAAGGTGAGCCAGATCTTTGCCGAGCGTGGCGAGGAGGGCTTCCGCCAGATTGAGCGGAATATGCTCCACGAAGTGGCGGAGTTTGAGGATGTCGTCGTCAGCTGTGGCGGCGGCACTCCCTGTTTCTTCGATAATATGGAATACATGAACTCCCAGGCGCAGGTTGTCTGGCTGCGCTGTGAGCCCGAGGTGTTGCAGAAACACCTGCTTATGGGAAAAGGCGACCGTCCGCTCCTGAAAGGCAAGAACCCCGACGAGCTGCTCAATTTCATCCGCGAACAGCTGGAATACCGTGAGCAGTTCTATGCCAAGGCAAACTACCAGCTCGACGTCACCCTGATGGACAATTACGATAAGATTAAGATTACGGTAGAGAAACTCCGTGAACTACTGGGGTGCTAACCACCATCCACCATCCACCAACTCATCCTACCGTTCCCTCCAACGATACACTGAGCAGTTTCTGAGCCTCAACGGCAAACTCCATGGGAAGCTTCTGAAGCACTTCCTTGGCATAGCCGTTGACGATAAGTCCTACGGCCTGCTCCGTGGGAATGCCACGCTGGTTGCAGTAGAAAAGCTGATCCTCCGAAATCTTCGATGTCGTTGCTTCGTGCTCGAAGACTGCCGTCGGGTTGTGGACATCCATGTAAGGGAACGTATGGGCACCACATTCCGAGCCAAGCAGCAGCGAGTCACAGGAACTGTAGTTGCGGGCATTCTCGGCGGTAGCGGCAGCACGCACCAGACCACGATACGAGTTCTGTGAATGTCCGGCAGAGATTCCCTTCGAGATGATGGTCGACCGCGTGTCACGTCCAATATGCAGCATTTTCGTACCGGTGTCGGCCTCCTGGTAGTTGTTCGTCACAGCCACGGAATAGAACTCCGCCTGAGAACGGTCACCGCGAAGGATGCATGACGGATATTTCCACGTGATGGCAGAGCCCGTCTCCACCTGTGTCCATGACAGCTTAGAGTCGACACCACGCAAGTCGCCACGCTTCGTGACGAGGTTCAGCACGCCACCCCGTCCCTTCTCATCGCCGGGGTACCAGTTCTGCACCGTAGAGTATTTTACCTCCGCACGGTCCATGACGATAATCTCGACGATGGCCGCGTGCAGCTGGTTCTCGTCGCGCATGGGTGCTGTGCAGCCTTCAAGATAGCTGACGTAGCTATCGTCATCGGCAATGATCAGTGTACGCTCAAACTGTCCGGTGTTACGGGCGTTGATACGGAAATAAGAACTCAGCTCCATAGGACAGCGCACACCTTTGGGGATATAGACAAACGAGCCGTCGCTGAAGACTGCCGAGTTCAGGGCAGCATAGAAATTGTCACGGTAGGGCACCACCGTTCCCAGGTAACGGCGCACCAGGTCGGGATGGTCCTTGATGGCATCGCCGATAGAGCAGAAGATGACACCCTTCTCGCGCAGTTTCTCCTTAAAGGTAGTCTTGACGCTGACAGAGTCCATGATGGCATCGACGGCGGTGTTGCCGCTCAGTGCCAGACGCTCCTCAAGGGGAATACCCAGCTTGTCGAACGTCTTCTCCAACTCAGGGTCTATCTTTCCGGGTTCTCCGGTCTTTCCTGCTTTTCCGGTAGTCGGATCGGCATAGTAGGAGATGCCTTGATAGTCCACCGGCGGCACATGGACATGACCCCATGTGGGCTCTATCTGCTCCTGCCAGTAGCGGAAAGCCTTCAGACGGAACTCCAACATCCACTCCGGCTCACCCTTCTTGGCGGAGATAAGCCTGACGACATCCTCGTTCAGTCCTTTGTCTATGACCTCTGTATGCACATCTGTCGTGAAGCCGAACTCGTATTTCTGCTCGGCCACCTCACGGACAAACTGATTCTTTTCTTCCATATTGGGTGCAAAGGTACTACTTTTTTTTCGTTCCCACAAACCACCTCCCTCTTTTTCGTGCTTTCCCTCACGTCTCAATTTCTTTTGAAAACACATTTTTCCTATAAGCAAGCCAGATTAATTGGCGATGACATTTGCAGATGTACCACAATCTTTGTACTTTTGTTGTCTGAAAACATAATTCTTACTACAATGGAATATCGCAAATTGGGAAAAACCGGACTCGAAGTGTCGGCACTGAGTTTCGGAGCCTCGTCGCTGGGAGGTGTCTTCCACGACATCGACGAGGGCCGTGCCGTCGACACCGTAGCCGTAGCCCTCGACGGAGGGATGAACTTGATAGACGTCTCACCCTACTACGGACACTACCGTGCCGAGACCGTGCTTGGACGTGCCCTGCGGCAGTTGCCCCGCGACCGCTACATCCTCTCCACCAAGGTGGGACGCTACGGCAAGGATGGCGTGAACACATGGGACTACAGCGGAAAGCGTGCTCAGGAAAGCGTCTACGAGAGCATGGACCGTCTGGGCGTGGACCATATCGACCTCATCCACGTCCATGATATTGAGTTCCAGGCTTCGCTGCCCGGCGGACTGCAGCTCGTGGTGGACGAGACACTGCCTGCACTCGTGGAACTGAAAGAGAAAGGCATCGTGAGCCATGTGGGCATCACCGACCTGCAGATAGACAACCTCCGATGGGTCATCGACCATGCACCAGAGGGGACAGTAGAGACGGTGCTGAACTTCTGTCACTACTGTCTCTGCGACGATGCGCTGGCAGACCATCTCGACTACTTCGAGGATCACGGCATCGGCCTCATCAACGCTTCGCCGCTCAGCATGGGACTGCTCTCCAGCCGTGGGGCGCCTGCCTGGCATCCCGCTCCCAAGCCGTTGGCCGACGCCTGTCGCCGTGCTGCTGAGCACTGTGCACAGAAAGGCTACCCCATCGAAAAGCTGGCCATGCAGTATGCCGTCAGCAACCCACGGGTACCCTCAACACTGTTCTCTTCGGCCAACCCCGACAACGTGCGTCGCAACCTGGAGTACATCAGCGAGCCCATCGACTGGCAGCTGGTACGTGAGGTACAGGACATCATCGGTGCACAGATGCGCGTAACCTGGAAAAACACTTAGGCCATGACCATCATCGACGCACACAGCCACCTCTGGCTGCGACAGGACACGACAGTCAACGGCCTTGCCATCCGTACGAAGGAGGGGAACGGTAGCCGCAGCGAGTTCTTCGGTGAGGAACGGCAGATGCTGCCACCATTCATGATTGACGGGAAGAACACCGCCGAGGTCTTCCTTTCAAACATGGACTACGCCCAGGTGGGAGCCGCCGTCGTCGTTCAGGAAGTTATTGACGGCTGCCAGAACGCTTACCTGGAACAGGTGCAGAAACGATATCCCGACCGTTTCTTCTGTATGGGAATGGCATGGAACCTGGATGAGGCTCAAGCCGTTGCCGAAGCCGGTCTGAAAGGGATCGCCTTCCCTGGCCACCGCATTCAGGACTCGCTGCTGACACTCCTGCCAGTGTTCAAGCTGATGGAGCAGCGCGGCATGATTGTGTCTATGTGCTTGGCCGACGGCGACAGACAAGTAGGCGAGATGCGCGAAATCATCTCGGAATGCCCACGGCTGAAGATTGCCATCGGACATCTCGGCATGGCCGACCAACCCACGACACCCCCTTGGGAGAACGAGAGCTGGCGGCAGGAGATTCTGCTGGCCCTTAACGAGAACGTAAGGGTGGAGAGCGGTGGCATTACGTGGCTCTACAATCCCGAGTTCTACCCCTACCCCTCTGCCGTTCGCGCCATCCGCGAGGCAGCCGACCTTGTGGGTTGGGAGAAGCTGATGTGGGGCAGCGACTATCCTCGCACCATCACCGCCATCACCTATCGTATGTCCTACGACTTCATCACAAAGTCCGACGAGATGACCGCTGAGCAGAAGGCCGCCTTCCTCGGCGACAATGCTAAGCAGTTCTACGGCTTCGGACAACTGCCTGACCTTCCATACATTAAGAACATGAGCGAATAATCACCCTCAAACAATCCTTACCACAAGATGAACAACCACAGACAACCACTTGTAGAGAAACGATACCTCTTCACCTTCATTCTCATCACCACGCTGTTTGCACTATGGGGGTTTGCCAACGACATCACCAACCCCTTGGTGGCTGCCTTCCAGACGCTAATGGAGATATCGGCCGCCAAGGCCTCGATGGTGCAGTTCGCCTTCTATGGCGGCTACGCCACCATGGCCATCCCGGCCGCCCTGTTCATCCGCCGCTATTCCTATAAGGTGGGCGTGCTCATTGGTCTCTGTCTCTATGCCGTCGGCGCTTTCCTCTTCATTCCCGCAGCACAGTTCCAGGCTTTCTCGTTCTTCTGCCTGTCACTCTATATCCTGACGTTCGGTTTGGCCTTCCTTGAGACCAGCGCCAACCCCTTCATCCTCTCGCTGGGGCCGAAGGAGAACTCCACCCGCCGACTGAACTTGGCACAGGCCTTCAATCCCGTCGGCTCGCTGTCGGGAATGGCCGTGGCATCGTTCATCGTGCTGCCCAACCTCATCTCCGACCATCGTGACACCGCCGGACAGATCCTCTTCCACGGCCTGAGCGAAGCCGAAAAGGCCGACATCCGTCTCCATGACCTCGCCGTCATCCGCGACCCCTATGTGGCCATCGGTCTGGTGGTGCTCGTCATGTTCATCATCATCGCCCTGACCAAGATGCCGTCGCTCAAGGGCGACAGCGAGCAGGGAAGTGCCCGCGACACGCTGCGCCACCTGTGGCACAACCACACCTACCGCAATGGTGTGGCAGCACAGGTACTGTATGTGGCAGCCCAGATCATGGTATGGACCTTTATCATCCAATACGCCGACCATCTGGGTATGGACAAGGCCACAGCCCAGCGCTTCAATATCTGTGCCATGTCGCTGAACCTCGTGGGACGTTTCGTCGGCACGTTCATCATGCGCTACGTCAACCAGCGGCGCCTGCTCGGACTCTTCGGCATCGGTGCCTCTGTATGCACGCTTGGCGCCATCTGCATCGAGGGCATGGCCGGACTCTATAGTCTCGTTGCCATCAGCCTGTTCATGTCGATCATGTTCCCCAGTATCTACGGCATCGCCCTCGAGAACGTCAGCAACGAAGACACCTCACTGGGTGCCGCCTTCCTGGTGATGGCTATCGTCGGTGGCGCGCTGATGCCCCCGCTGCAGGGACTCCTCATCGACCAGGGCACCATCCTCGGATGGCCTGCCGTCAACGCATCGTTCGTGCTGCCGCTCATCAGCTTTGTCTGCATCACCATTTATGGCTACCATACGTATCAACAATCTAAATCACTCATAAAACAATGAAAGCATTACAGATTTCCAGCCCGTTCACGCTGGATGTTATAGACCTCCCCATGCCCACTCCCGAAGCCGGCGAGGTGCTGCTGCGCCTGCAGTATGTCGGTTTCTGCGGCTCTGACCTTAACACCTTCCGCGGCCGTAACCAGATGGCCCTTAGCCCCGTCATCCCCGGCCACGAGATCAGTGCCGTCATAGAACGTCTGGGCGATAATGTGCCCGAAAGCCTGAAGGTAGGACAGACCGTTACCGTCGACCCTTATACCGCTTGCGGCAACTGCCCCAGCTGCCGTAACCGCCGTCCCAATGCCTGCCAACACAACGAGACACTCGGCGTACAGCGCCATGGTGCCATGCGCGAGTTTATCTGTGTTCCCTGGCAAAAGGTGATTGCCGCCGACGGACTGGCACAGCGCGACGTGGCCCTTATCGAACCCATGAGCGTCGGCTTCCATGCCGTCGACCGCGCCCAGGTCACCGACTCCGACATCGTGCTCGTCATCGGCTGTGGCATGATTGGCGTGGGTGCCATCGTACGTGCCTCTCTGCGCGGTGCCACGGTCATCGCGATGGATATCGACGACGAGAAGCTCGCCCTGGCACGTGAGCTGGGTGCTGCGGCTACGGTCAACTCTGCAACAGAGGATGTCCACGACGCCCTGTCACGCCTCACTGACGGTTGCGGTCCCGATGTCGTCGTCGAGGCTGTCGGCGCCAGCCCCACCTATCAGACCGCTATCAACGAGGTGGCGTTCACTGGCCGCGTCGTCTGCATCGGCTACGCCCCTGGTGACATTAGTCTCACAACGAAGTTCTTCGTACAGAAAGAGCTCGACATCCGCGGTTCGCGCAACGCCCTTCCCAGCGACTTCCGCGCCGTCATCCGCTACCTGCGCCGCGGCCAGTGTCCCACCGACCGTCTCGTCTCGGCTGTCGTCAAGCCCGCTGAGGCTGCCCAGGCCCTCAGCCAGTGGCACGAAGCCCCCGGCCGCGTCTTCCGCATCCTGGTTGACTTTAGTAGATAAGGGAATTACGGTTACAGCTGCAACCAATTTTATCCGATTTGGATAATCTTTTTTGGATAATTCTTTGGAGAATTAAGAAAAATACCCACACCCGGCACACCCGACGCACCTAAATCTGGGTGAAAATGTCTTTTCCTGATTTCGGTTGACAGTTTATTGCTCTTTTCCTGATGTGGTTGACAGTCGTTTTTCTGAACAAGTTGACACTTTACTGGAATTGTTGACGGCTTTACTGAAAAGGTTGACTTTTTC
>Ga0310786_10002115_pt1 | contig 31006 bp, 49 predicted proteins | sample AusTroGonzalo_MG_FD_203881 | JGI IMG/M metagenome (GOLD analysis project Ga0310786, IMG submission 203881) | Bovine rumen microbial communities from tropical cattle in Woodstock, Queensland, Australia - Gonzalo_03 (v2) (version 2) | ecosystem: Host-associated > Mammals > Digestive system >...
CCGATGCGGGGAACTGTCGAAAAGCAGTTTGCGAAAGATAACCCGAAATGCTATGAGAAAAGCTAAGAAAAACACAGATAATCATATTTACGCCTACTACCAACAAATTAAAAATGGATCGGTGGTTGTGGGCCGCTGGATACGGCTATTGTATGAGTATTTGATAGCTGGTATTGAAAACGGGGCTTTCGTTTTTGATAATCGGCGGGCTAACGATGCGGTTGAGTGGATAGAAGCCCATTGTTTTCACACAGAGGGGCCATTAGCGCCGGGGCCGCTAAAATTGGAACTATGGCAAAAGGCTATGGTTAGCGCTATCCATGGGATTTATGATAATGCTGGAAATCCTCAGTTTCGGGAAGTGCTGCTAGTAGTTGCCCGCAAAAATGGTAAGTCTCTTATAGCGGCGGGCGAAGGAAATTATACTTTCCGCATGGATGGCGGTTATGGTGCTAAAGTTTTCTGCATTGCGCCGAAACTGGAACAGGCTAACATCATCTATAACAATATTTGGCAGATGATAACACTTGATCCTGAGTGGCAAAGGGAAAAAGAGATAGCAGACGAAAGAAACGAACATAACAAGAGGATACACGATAATTCGCATATTGCTTGCCATAGGCAATCTGAGTTAGCAATACCGGGTACAAACAGTAGCGTAAAGAAGATAGCGTTTAGCGCAAAGAAAAGCGACGGTTTTAACCCGTCGCTTTGCATATGCGATGAGATAGCCGCTTGGGAGGGCGACAAGGGCCTAAAGCAATATGAGGTTATGAAGAGCGCTCAGGGCGCGCGGCCTGATGGCCGGTTGCTATCATGCACAACTAGTGGCTATATCAATGATTCAATCTATGACGAATTACTAAAGCGTTCTACTAGGTTTCTGCTTGGTGATAGCAAGGAAACGCGCCTTTTGCCGTTTCTGTATATGATTGATGATTTAGACAAATGGAACGACATAAACGAATTAAGAAAATCTAACCCGAATTTGGGCGTATCAGTTTCCGTTGATTATATGCTGGAAGAGATAGCCATAGCAGAGGGAAATTTAAGCAAGCGCGCGGAGTTCATGACGAAGTATTGTTGCATCAAACAAAACTCTAGCCTTGCATGGTTGCCCTCACAAGTTGTAGATCGTGCTAGCGGGCCGGAATTGCGTCTAGAATCGTTTAGCGACTCCTATTGCGTTGGAGGTATTGACCTATCACAGACGCGCGATTTAACGGCTTGCACGGCGGTTATAGAGCGTGACGGGGAGTTGTATGTGTTCGCTAAATTCTTCCTGCCGGCTGAGAGGATCGAAGAAGCGACACAGCGCGACGGAGTGCCATATAACATATACATCCAGCGCGGCCTATTGCAAGCAAGCGGTGATAACTTGGTAGATTATCACGATTGTTTTAATTGGTTTAGATCGCTTGTAGAGGATTACAAGATATTTCCGTTGCAAATCGGCTATGATAGATATTCGGCGCAATACTTGATTCAAGATTTGAAAACCTACGGCTTTCATTGTGATGATGTGTTTCAAGGCGAGAATCTATATTCCGTTATACAAGAAACGCAAGGGCTTTTGGAAGATGGGAAAATACACATAGGCGACAATGACCTATTGAAAATTCATCTTCTAAACAGCGCTATAAAGATGAGTACAGAGCGCGGGCGCGGAAAGTTGGTAAAGGTTAGTCCGAATGTTCATATAGATGGATGTGCGGCGCTGCTGGATGCTATGACAGTGCGGCAAAAATGGTATCAAGATATAGGGGAACAGCTAAAGAATTGAGGTGAAATAGAATGTCCCTGTTTGATAAACTGTTCGGCAATCGCCCGAAACCGCAAGGCGATTTTCAAGGCGTTTTTAAAATGCTGGACGGTTACACGCCTCGTTTCACCTCGTTTAATGGCGGGGTTTATGAGTCGGAACTAGTGCGAAGCGCTATCAATGTGCGCGCTACGCATATGTCTAAATTACAGATCCAGACGCAAGGCGCGGCTAAACCGGCATTACAGCTAAAGCTAAAGCACGGGCCTAATAGCTTTCAAACGTGGAGCCAGTTTCTATATAGACTGTCTACGCTGCTAGATGTGCATAACACGGCGTTTATCGTGCCTGTTTGGGATGAATACGGCGCTATTTCTGGTATTTATGCGCCGTTGCCGACTAGTTGCGAATTAGTCCAATATGGACAGGATCAAACGCCATATATTAGATATGAATTTAGCTGGGGCCAAAAAGCCGCCGTTGAATTGGAATATTGCGGCATAATGACGAAATTCCAATATAAAAGTGATTTCTTCGGTGAGACAAATCACGCGCTTATGCCGACTATGGAATTAATCCATATCCAGAAACAAGGCATAGAAGAGGGCGTAAAGTCGGCGGCGACTTATAGATTTATGGCGCAACTGTCCAATTTCTCTAAAGCTGAGGACTTGAAAAAAGAGCGCCAGAGGTTCACGGAAGAGAATTTTAGCAAAGACGCGAAGGGCGGCGGCTTGCTACTGTTCCCGAATACCTATGCGAACATTAAGCAAGTAGAGGTTAAACCGTGGGTAGTTGATGCGGATCAAGCAAAGGCCATTAGAGAAAACGTTAATTTCTATTTCGGCGTTAATGATGAAATACTGATGAATGAGGCATACGGCGATAAATGGGCGGCGTTTTATGAGGGCGCTATAGAACCGTTTGCTATCCAGCTTTCAGAGGTGCTAACCCGTATGCTGTTCACGTTTAGGGAACAGTCACAGGGCAACAAGGTAACGGCGACAACGAACCGTATTCAGTATATGACTAACGCCGATAAGCTGAATGTTACGCAAGGATTCGCAGATCGCGGAATGGCGACTATTGATGAATTGCGCGCAATATGGAACTTGCCGCCGTTGCCTGATGGGTTAGGGCAAAAGATACCTATTCGCGGTGAATATTACGATTTGGGCGAAAACACGACCATTACGCCGGTTAACGGGGGTGCTGATAATGAGTCTCAAAACAATTGAACAGAAACTAAATGAAGGGCGGCAGTATAGAAACATTGACGTTTCCAGCTTTGAGCGCCGCGCAGATGATAACGGTGAAATGATTGTAGAGGGATACGCTACAATCTTTAATGAACCCTATGAATTGTATTCTTTCGATGGTTATACCGTGCTAGAGCAGATAGACGCACACGCTTTTGACGAATGTGATATGTCGGATGTTATCATGCAGTATAACCATGAGGGCCGTGTGTTTGCCCGTACTTCTAATGGAACGCTGGAACTTACGCCAGACTTTAAGGGCTTGCATACGCGCGGGAGGCTTGGAGGTACAGATTTGGGTCGACAAGTCTATGAAGAAATCGACGGCGGTTATACTACAAAAATGTCGTTTGGTTTCCGAGTTGGTGAAGATAAGCGCGAAGTTACTGAGGATCACGAAAACAATACAGTTACCGTGCTTAGGACTATAACCAAAATTTCAAAACTGTTTGACGTTAGCGCCGTTAGCATCCCGGCTAATGACGCTACTTCAATATCTGCCCGAAATTACGTTGATGGAGTAATTGACGCAATTAAGCAGGAGAGGCTTGCGCGTGAAAAGCGCGAACGGCAGAAAAAGCAAATCCAAATTCTGTGTGAAATGTGAGGTATGAAAAAATGGATTATACTAAGATGACTATTGAGGAAATGGAAACCCGTAAGGCCGCTATTGCGGTTGAGTGTGAAGCTGAGGGCGCAGACCTTGACGCGCTGCAGAATGAGGCGCGCGAGATTAACGCCGAAATCGAAAAGCGCAAGGCTGAGGCCGCGATGCGAGAGGAAATCCGTAAGGCGGTAGCCGGTGCGAATGTGAAGGGCCGCAAGGTTGTTGAAGAGGAAAAGGGCGCTATGTCTCTTGATGAGGTGCGCAAGTCTGAAAAGTATATTGATGCTTACGCCCGTTATATCAAAACCGGCAATGCTGACGAGTGCCGCGCTATTCTGACAGAGACTAACCCCGGTTCTGTTTCGGGTTCTGGCCCCGTGCCGGTTCCCGTGCTGGTGGATGAGATTGTCCGCACTGCTTGGGATAATGACGAGATTCTTTCCCGTGTGCGTAAGACCTATTTTAGGGGCAATCTGAAAGTTGCCTTTGAACGTTCCGCTGATGCCGCTGTTGTGCATACTGAGGGCACTTCTGCGCCGTCTGAGGAAAGCCTTGTACTTGGCATTGTTACCATGATCCCGGCGAATATTAAGAAGTGGATTAAGATTACTGATGAGGCTGTTACCATGGGCGGCGAAACTTTCCTTCGCTATGTCTATGATGAACTGACCTATCAGATTATCCGCAAGCTTGCCGCGCTGGTTATCGGTGATATTTCTGGTGCGTCTACTTCCCATAGTTCTAGCGCCGTTGGTATTCCGAAGTCTAATCTTGCGCCCGCTATCGGCACGATTGCTAATGCTATGGGCTATCTGTCCGATGAGGCCCGTAACCCTGTTATCATTATGAACAGGCTTACCTATACTAAGTTTTATGCTGCTTATGCGGCTGGTAACTTCGCTGTTGATCCGTTTATGGGTCTGCCCGTGCTGTATAGCAATGCGCTGCCCGCCTATGATACCGCTAACAACAATGCGGTTTATGCTATTGTTGGTGACCTTAGCGGCGCTCAGGTTAACTATCCTGAGGGTGACGGCGTTGTTATTAAATGGGATGACCTCTCCGAGGCTGAGGCAGACCTTGTTAAGGTTGTCGGTAGGCAGTATGCCGCCCATGCTGTCACTGCTCCGGGCCGCTTCGTGAATATCACTAAGCCCGCCGCAGTTACGACCTAATGAGGGTTAAACTGCTTAGGGATCAGAGAATTAAGCATAATGCGGGGGAAATCGTGACGGTTTCCCCCGAGGTTGCTAATTTTCTGATTAGCACTAATTCGGCTGAATATGTCAAAGAGGCGGCAGAGGCTACAGAAAAGCCGAAACGTGGAAGGAAACAAAAATGAAATTGCTAATTGGTATTCCTACGCTAGATTTTGTCCATGTGGAGTTTATGAAATGCCTTGCGGCGCTTATAATGCGTCTGCGTGATAAGGGAATAAACTTTGATTTGGATATTGAATCTGGAACGCTAGTATATCTGGCCCGTGAACGCATAGCGCATAAAGCCATAAATGAAGAATATAGTCATGTTCTTTGGCTTGATAGCGATATGATTTTTAATCCTGATATACTGGATGACCTTATGTTTAGCGGACACGGCTTTGTGACGGGCATATATCACGCACGTCGCAAGGGCTACGCAAGTTGCATTTTCAAAGACATAGACGTTAACCACATAGAGCGATTCAAAGAGTATCCGCGAGAAACATTTGAAATTGCCGGTTGTGGCTTTGGGTGTGTGCTAACGGAAATGCAGATGCTTAAAACGGTTTGCCTTGCCAAAGGCACTTGCTTTACGCCGTTGCCTAGTTTGGGTGAGGATATAGCGTTTTGTCAACGCTGCCGCGAATTAGGCTATAAGCTGTACTGCGAACCGTCCGTAGTTTGCGGGCATATCGGGCATATTACAATCTATCCAGATGATCACGAAGCGTGGAAGAAAACAATTAGTAATTATATGGAGGTATAGTCATGGCTGATAATACGATGCTAACCGCCGTTAAAATGGCCTTGCGCGTATCAACTACGGCGTTTGACTCAGAGATTAATAGCCTGATAGATGCCGCCAAATTAGATTTAGGCGTTGCCGGTGTGGTTATTCCGTCCGAAATTGACGCGCTTGTGCAAACGGCCGTTATTACTTATGTTCGCGTTCGATTCGGTCAACCTGATGACTATGATAGACTAAAGCGCGCCTATGATGAGCAAAAGGCACAATTATCTATGTGTACCGGCTATACTAACTGGGGTGATAACGTTGGATAGATCGAATGTTATAACCCTTGTTTCATATGCCCGGACACAAGATAATAACGGCGTTTGGCGGGATGGCGTTGAAACTACTAAAGATATTTTCTGTCAAGTTGATAGCGTTTCCGCATCTGAGTTTTTTTCGGGCGGTCAGCACGGCCTTAAACCGGAATACCGTTTCACTGTTTTTTTCGGTGACTATAACGGGGAAAAGATCGTTATCTATAATGGCGTGAAATATTCCGTTTATAGGACGTATCATCCTAGGACAGATGATCTTGAATTGTATGTTTCAAAAGACGTTGGCGACAATAAAGCGAAGCCGACTGTTGCGCCGGTGGTGGTAACTGATGGCTAAAAGAAGCCCTATGGATAAGCTGAAAGAAAACGTTGCGAAGATCCTAGAAGAGTATCAAGCCGATATTGAAGGTAGCGTTGCCGAAATATCGCAGGAACTTGCGAAAAAAGGCGCTCAGGCACTACGCAGTGAATCGGCGCAGAAATTCGGAAATTATGCCTATGCTAAAGGCTGGACGGTTGAAACAGGCAATAAGGCACATAGGCAAGTTTCTTTTTCAAGCGTTATCTATAATAAAACGCCGGGATTGCCGCATCTGCTGGAACATGGACACGTTACCAGAAACGGCACTGGAAGAGTCTACAAACCAACGCCAGCGCATGAACACATAGCGCCGATAGAAGCCGAACTAATATCTACATTTGAACGGGAGGTAAAAAGCAAGCTATGACACGGGCGCAGATTGCAACAATGATAGCGGGCGTTGGCTTGCCTTATGCCTACGATCACTTTGATAAAAAGGATGGAGAAAACCCGCAAGGCCCGCCTTTTATCTGCTTTTTGTATCCGCAAAACGACGATTTCAAAGCGGATAATATCAACTATGCGCGGATAACCGCGCTTGTAATAGAACTATATACCGACAATGTAGACTTTGAAAAGGAAGAGGCAATAGAATCTGCGTTGAACGCTAACGAACTGCCTTATACTAAAACACAAGTCTATATTGACGGTGAAAAGATGTATCAAACGACCTATAACACGGAGGTGTATTTAAATGCCGCAGACTGAAAACAAGGTTAAGTTTGGCCTTGAAAAAGTGGCTGTCGCCGTTGCGACTATCGACGAAAGCAACAATAGCGCAACTTATGCTACTCCTATCATGGTTCCCGGCGCTCGGAGCTTGTCCCTTGAACCTCAGGGAGAGTTGTCTAAGTGGTATGCTGACAATATCGCTTATTATATCAGCAATGATAACAAGGGCTATGAGGGTGATTTGGAGGTTGCCCGGTTCCCTGATGCTGTAATGTCTGCTATTTGGGGAATTGCTACTGCCGCTAACGGCATTACCTATGAAGATGCCGATATTGAGGCGGTTCATTTTGCGCTGTTGTTTGAGTTTAAGGGCGATTTGAAGCATACGCGCCATGTTATGTATAATTGTGTTGCTACGCGCCCTGCTGTTAGTTCTGCCACGGTTGAGGATACTACCGAACCTCAGACCGAAACCAGCACTATTACCGCTTCGCCCGTGTTCGTTTCTGCGCTGAATAAGAATGTTGTTCGCGGTAAGTGCGTTGAGGGTGATACGGCCTATTCTAGTTGGTATACTAGTGTTACGCTGCCTACTGCGCCTGCTATTACCACCTGATTTATAAATCGACTTGGGCCGCTTCTTTAAGAGAAGCGGCCTTTACTTTTTAGGAGGGCAAAATGTATAAGGTTATCAAGATCGGTGATAAGGATGTCCCTATGTTGGCGGTTGCGTCTGTTAATATCTACTGTTCACGCATTTTCGGGCTTGATCCGCTAAAAATGGTTGGTGAAGATTTAGATACTATGGTTGGTATTGACCTTTACCAGAAACTAGGGTTTCTTATGGCGAAGCTTGCCGAATGTAACAAAAACGGCAGTTTTGCGCCTATGAGTGAACTAAATGAAGATTCCTATATTGCTTGGCTGTGTGAAATTGATAACGGGGCATATATGGAGGCCGCACAGGAAATAGCCGCGCTTTACATCGGACAGAATAAAGCGACAAGCAAACCAAAAAACACGTAAGGCCAACGGAGAGGCCATATAATGTAGCCGTTTTTACTCTCCGTGCTATCCAAATCGGGCTATCTTTGTCAGACTTGGATAGATTAGAAACTGGCGAGATTACTAGCATGGTTATTGAATCAAATAACGACCATGCAAACTATAAACAAATTGCGACACAAGCGGATTATGACAGGTTCTAAGGGGTGAGACAATGGCAAGCAGGATCGCGGGCATAACTATAGAAATCGGCGGCGATACTACAAAACTACAAACCGCGCTAAAGGGTGTAGATAAAAGCCTGTCGGCTACTCAAAGTGAATTAAAGGATATAAATAAGCTATTAAAGCTAGATCCCGGTAACACTGAGTTATTGACCCAAAAACAAAAAGCCCTTAAAAATGCTATTGATGACACAAAAAAGCGCCTTGAAACGCTTAAAGAAGCCCAAAAGCAATATGGTAAGGGAACGGCAGAATATGACGCTATCCAGCGAGAAATAGTTGATACTGAAAACAACCTAAAAAGCCTTGAAGGTGAATACAAGGATTTTGGATCGGTTGCCAAACAAAAGCTAACTGTCGTTACTGACAATCTTAAAAATGCTGCTTCTAAGGTTGTAGACTTTGGGAAAAAGGCTAAAGAAGCCTTTATGAATACTGCTAAAGCCTTGGTAGATATGGGAGAGGCGGCTATAGATGTCGGGAAACAAGTTTATAACCTTGCTGTTGATGCTGCCGAAACTGCCGATAATGTAGACAAGATGTCGCAGAAAATCGGCATAAGCCGTGAAGCCTATCAAGAACTTGACTTTGCTATGTCTCAAAGCGGCGCTAGTGTTGATAGCTTGCAAGCGGGAATGAAAACACTTCGTGGCCAGATGACTAGCGCCGCTTCTGGAAATAAAAAAACCGCTGATACGTTTAAGAAGCTGGGTGTTTCAGTCAGAGATACTAACGGTCATTTGCGTTCGCAAGAGGACGTAATGTTTGATACTCTATTAGCGTTGCAGAATGTCCAAAACGAAACGGAACGCGCTAGGCTTGCTAATGAATTGTTTGGTAAGTCTGGGACTGACCTATTGCCGCTTTTAAATAGCGAAGCTGGTAGCATTGATGATTTAAGGCAGCAAGCGCACGATTTGGGCCTTGTAATGGGAGACGAAGCTATAGACGCTGGGGTTAGGTTCAGTGATAGTTTAGATGCTGTCAAAAAAGCGTTTAGCGCTATTACAACGCAAATAGGGTTGGCAGTTATGCCCGTTATTCAAACCGTGTTAGATTGGATCATGGCTAATATGCCTATGATTCAAGAAATAGTGCATGGTGTTGTTAGCTTTATCTCTAAAATCGTTGGTAACTTGGTTAGTATTCTATCTAGGGACGTGTTGCCATTTCTGAAAAGTTTTGTTGAGGACAACATAAAACCGGCTTTGAAATGGTTTGAAAAGGCTTTTGATTCCTTGGCGCATGTGGTTAAAAGCCTTATTCATGGAGATTTCTTTGAGGCGTTCCAATACCTTGAAAAATTTGTTTTTGATGCTATAGCCGGTATTCTAAAGGTTCTTGGAGTAGGCAAAGATGATATTACAAGGATCATGAAAGTAGTTCATGACGTTCTGTTAGGTATTCGGGATGTAGTGGAGAAATACGTTATTCCTATCTTCAATGAGTTTGTCCAGTTTATCAAAAATGTATTCTCAGGGAATTGGAGCGCCGCATGGGAAAACATAATTAATATATTCAAACTCAGATGGGAAGGAATAAAAGAGTTTTTCTCTAAAATCTTTAATGCCGTTGTAAATATCATTAAAAATATAGACTGGTCCGCTGTTGGAATGAAGATATGGCTTGGAATTACAACTGCTTTTAATGCTATTGCTAATTGGTTTGGAAAGCGCTTTGAAGAAGTTGTAACTTGGTTGAAGTCTATAGATTGGCCCGCTGTTGGTATGAAAATTTGGAACGGCATAACGAAAGTATTTAACGCAATATCTAGTTGGTTTGGTAAACGCTTTGAAGAAGTTGTAACTTGGTTGAAGTCTATAGACTGGCCCGCCGTTGGTATGAAAATATGGAACGGCATAACGAAGGCCTTTAACACTATTGCAAGTTGGTTTGGAAAGCGCTTCGACGAGGTTGTAGCATGGATTAAAAATATAGACTGGGCCTCGGTTGGAATGAAGATATGGACAAACATAACCAAAGCGTTTAACAGCATTGCTAGTTGGTTTGGTAAACGGTTTGATGAAGTTGTTTCTTGGATTAAGGGCATAGATTGGGCCTCGGTTGGAATGAAAATATGGACTGGAATAACAAAAGCCTTTAATTCTATAGCTGATTGGTTTGGTAAACGATTCGATGAAGTTGTGAATTGGATTAAGGGCATAGATTGGGGAGCCGTAGGCATGAAAATATGGAACGGCATAACCAATTCATTCATCAGCATTGGCGATTGGTTTAAATCGAAATTTGAAACCGCCGCACAATGGATAAAAGATATTAAATGGGGCGACGTTGGAACCGCTATTTGGGATGCTATCAAAAACGCATTGTCTGGAATCGGTGAATGGTTAAAGAACACTTTTAAAAGCCCGATTAATGCGGTTATTCGTCTGTTGAATAGCATGATAGGCAAAGTTGAGGGTTCTATTAACTCGGTTATCAATGGAATCAACAACAAATTGAAAGTGGATGTTGACTTTGGTAGACTTCCCGCATGGATGGGCGGTGGATCGCTTGGCGGTATACATTGGAGTCCAAATTTGTCCGAAGTTTCTTTCGGACGTATCCATCTATTAGCAAATGGCGGTATCCTGTCCGACGGTATGCGCGCCATAGTTGGCGAATACGCGCCCGAGATGCTACACGTTGCAAACGGTAAGGCGATTGTTACGCCGATTCAAGGCGCAGAACGTTGGCAGAATAACAATGCCGAATACAATTTCAATATCTATCAGCAACCGGGCGAAGATGCTAACGCGCTAGCCCATAGGGTTATGCGGATCATGACCCGCGAACAGCAACAAAGGATTGTAGCCTATGCGTAATTATTTCACTCTAGGCGGCGTTGATAGCCGCACTTATGGCGTTTATATTAGCGGACAAGGCACATTTGATAGCCCGGCACGGTCTTTAGCTATTACTGCCGTGCCGGGCCGTAATGGCGATATTATAGGCATGGAAACGCGCTTGCAAAATGGCACGTTCACTTATAAAGACGCTTATATATTTAAGACTTTTGCAAGCAATATAGAAGCGTTTAAGGCCTTGCTTTTGTCTGCTGTCGGTTATCGGAAATTGATAGATAGCTATCATCCAGATGAATTTAGAATGGTTGTATATCAAGGCCCGTTGACAGTAAAACCGAATGACAGGAATAACGCTGCCAAATTTGATATTACTTTTAATGCAAAGCCGCAACGGTTTTTGAATTCCGGGGAAAGTGTGACAACTCTAAACGCTACTGGAACTATTAATAACCCGACGTTGTTTGCGTCTAAGCCGTTAATCAGGGTTTACGGTAACGGCGTTCTGGGGGTTGGTTCTGATAGCATAACCGTAAGCAATAACGCTAGTAATTATATGGATATTGATTGCGAGGCTGGGCTTGCATACAGAGGCGCAAGCAATATGAACAATTCTATAATGCTATCAGGGTTTGACTTTCCAGAACTCAAAGGCGGCACGAATAATATTGCGTTGGGTACGGGCATTAGCAAGGTAGAAATTACGCCTAGGTGGTGGAGAGTATGAAGCCGATACTGTTTTCGGCAGATGAAATTAGTTTTACTACAAACGGTATGGGCCGTTTATCTGATGTTCTATCATGCAAGGTTACTGAAGAGCGAAACGGGATATATATTTGTGAATTTGTTTTGCCGGTAACGTCGCCTATGTATTCGCTAGTGCAAGAGGGCCGATATATTGCCGTTATTCATGATGATAAACACGATATACAACCCTTTGAAATCTACGGAAGAAGCGCGCCTATAGATGGTAATGTGACGTTCTGGGCGCATCATTTGTCATATAAGCTAAAAAACGTCATTCTTAAACCGTTTACAGCTTCTAGTTGCGCTCAGGCGTTGTCAAAGTTTGAAACAGAAACCTATAATAGACAACGGTTTACGTTTTGGACTGATAAAAACGTTAGCGCGACTTTCAAAAATATTGTGCCGTCCTCTTGCCGTTCGCTGCTTGCGGGCCAGACCGGTAGTGTTTTAGACGTATACGGAACCGGCGAATATGAGTTTGATAAATGGGCTGTAAAGCTGTATCTACATCGTGGAAATGATAACGGCGTTGCTATTCGCTATGGCGTAAACCTTACAAATATCCAGCAAGATTTGGATAGTTCGGAAAGTTATAGCGCTATTGCCCCATATTGGAAATCTGAGGACGGCGAAACGGTTGTAATGTTACCTGAGGGTTTTGTTGTTTCTAATGATGTTCCAATACAGAAATTTCCTTGGACTACCAAAAGCGGCGAATATGTCCAAACTAAAAGCGGTGAAATCATTGAGTTTGCTATTGCAAATATAGTTCCAGTGCCTATTGATTTTTCCGCTGATTTTGACGAAGCGCCAACGGTGGAAGAATTGCGGCAACATGCAGAGGATTACCTAGAAAATAATTCGCCGTGGTTGCCTACTGAGAGTATTACAGTTAGTTTTGTAGACCTTGCGCACACTGAGGATTATAAAGATATTGCCGCCTTGCAGCGCGTTTCCTTATGTGACTATGTTAGCGTCTATTGCGGGCCGCTGGGCGTTAAGGCTGTTTCAATGCAAGTAGTTAAAACAGTCTATAACGTATTAACTGAAACATACGATGAAATAGAACTTGGTAAGCCCCGTACTAATTTCGCTGATACCGTAATGGTAGACGTTGACAAGCGCCTAGAAGAGTATCCCAAAACTACCGTAATGGATAACGCTATAAACCATGCTACACAGCTTATAACGGGCGGTTTGGGCGGCTATGTTGTTTTCAACATGAACGCAGACGGCGAACCGCAAGAAATCCTAATAATGGATACGCCCGATACATCTACGGCCGTTAATGTATGGAGGTTCAATAAAAATGGTTTGGGCCACTCTCATAATGGATATGATGGGCCGTTTGATGATGTGGCATTAACTGCCGATGGACAGATTAACGCTAGCATGATAACAACGGGCTATTTACTTGCTACGTTGATCCGGGGTGGGACGCTGCTTTTAGGTGGTTTGGATAATACTAACGGTGTTATGGAAATCCAAAACGCTAACGGTGATACTATAGGCGAATGGACTAAAGACGGCATTAAGGTATTATCTGGATTGATTCAAGGCGCGCTAATAAAGCTAGGCGGCATAAACAATACTAACGGCACTTTACAAATACTTGATGCAAGCGGAAATGTAATAGGATTATGGGATAAAGACGGGATAAACGTATCTAAAGGAACTATAGCGGGGCCGTCAATTATTCTTGGTGGAAATAACAACGCAAATGGCACTTTGACAATCAAAGACGCTAGTAACAATATTATCGGTTTCTGGGGATATAATCAATTTTCTGTTGATACATCTAACCTAAAAGTTTCAACAAGCGGATTACTTCAAACTTATGGATATACTCAAAATTATGGTTATGGAACAGTTAGTATACAAGGTGGAAGAATAGACTTTAAAAAAGATGGAACGTCTAATTCTTCTACGATTAGAAATTATTCTAACGGTGGATTTGCGTTTCTATCCGAAAAATACTTCTTTAAAGATGTTTCAAACAATAATGATTATTTTTGGATAGAATATCCGATAGCAGTTTTTGAAGATGTTACTACTGTACGGGTTGAGAATGATTTAGAAGTATGGCATAATTTTTCTGTATTAGGAACTAAATCAAGGCGTGTTTCAACACAACAATATTCAGACCGTTTATTATATTGCTATGAAACCCCTTCGCCGTTGTTTGGTGACGTTGGCGATGGCGTTATAGCGGATGACGGATTATGCTATATAACTATTGATTCAGTGTTCGCGCAAACGATAACGACTAACCAATATCAAGTGTTTTTGCAGAAATACGGCGCGGGCGACTGCTGGATTAAAGAGCGCAAGGGCGGTTATTTTGTTGTGGAAGGTACGCCGGGGCTTGCGTTCGGGTGGGAACTGAAAGCAAAACAAAAGGACTTCGACCAAAAGCGGCTTGATAATGCAGAAATGCCATATACGCCAACTAAAACCGATTACGGCGCAGATGCCGCAAACTATATCGACCAACTTAGAAAGGATCGTGAATCAGCATGAAGATTATTACTAGTGTTACCGTTTTTCCTGATGCCGTTGGTATGCGTATGAGCGCAACCTATAGCGAAGTAGACGAGGCAACCGGGCGCATTATCAGTGATAATAAACGCTATGACCGTGTTATCACTGATAACGAGGCTAGAAGCGCCGCTAATAAGCTGATTGATTATGCCACGAATAGTATACCGGCAGAATAGGAGGCCACGCTATGACTATTGATGAACTTTTAGCGTCGGCTGGGCTTACCGCAAATGATGAGATTCCGCTATGGGATGCAGAAGCAACCGGCGAAGAACCTACAAAGAAGATAACCGCGACAAACCTTGCGGCGGCGGTTAAATTGTTAGCAAGCCTGTTAGCGAAATCTGACGTAAAGGATAGTTTGTCTGATACTAGTGTTGACTATCCATTGAGCGCAAAGCAAGGCAAGGTTTTAAACGATAGGGCTAGTGCTATTTCTGCTGATATAGCCGCCGATTATGACGCAACGGCAACTTATGCGGTTGGTGATTTGTGCGTATACCAGAATACGCTATATCGGTGCAATACTGCTATTACAACGGCTGAGGCATGGACGGCGGCACATTGGACGGCGACAACCGTAGAGGACGAATTAAGCGGAAAGCTAACGCCGGGTGATGTGGTTAACAATCTGACCAGTACGTCCATTACTAACCCGTTGAGCGCGGCGCAGGGTAAGGCGCTGAATGAAGGAAAAGCAAACATCAAAAAAGAGGTCTTGGCCGGGAATTCGTCAGTTTCAGTAGCTATTTCAAACGTCGCGTTTGTGCTTGTTGGTAGAGCAAGCACATCTGTGCAAATAACCGCCGCACTTATAGACCAGTGGAGTGGAATTATCTATTTATCTAATAATACATCCTACACTATATCAGCAAGTTCCGGTAATCTGACAATAACAAACAACACTAGTAGCTATGCTAATTATATCGTGATATATTGAGGCCGAAAGCTAACTAACCGGCATAAGGATTAAAGCCCCTACGGGGGCTTTTTTAGTGCAATAAATGGAGGTGAAACCATGGAATTTGAACAGGAATACACGCCTACAGAACCCGTTAAAGACAAGATTTTTATAGCAGACGGGCACGGAAAGCTAATTGAAATGGAGGTTGCCGACGATGTTAGCGACAATTAAGCATCAAGATACGGGCGCGCTTGTGGTTGCCGCTAAGTGCCTTACCGGCTATCTAAAGACTAACAAAAAGGTTTCCGACATTGATAGCTATATCAAAGTTAATGGAACCTTTGATGCTGATTTTGTGGCGTATGTTGTTAGTTGGCAGACTTCGCATAGCTGTACGCCTGACGGGGTTATAGGCCCTAACACATGGACGGCCATAGCCGCCGCCGCGCCTACTTGCAGCACATCTAAAAACCGGATTAGTGGTTATACTCTCGCGCTACAGCTAATTCTAGGCGGCAATCTTATAGCGGATGCCATTTTTGGCGCAAACACAAAAGCGGCGGTTGTTACCTCGCAAGATGCTAACGGCCTTAAAACGGATGGCATTTGTGGGCCTAAAACATGGGCGGCTATCATTGTAGGCGGCGAACCTTCGCCCGAACCTACGCCCGGTAAGTATACTAAGCCGGTTGATTATAAACAAGCCGCTAAACCGTGGGGGCCGAAAATGTATAGTTCGCACGGTGACCCAAACCAAACTATGGCTAATTCTGGTTGTGGGCCTACTGCTATGGCTGATATTGTGGCAACATTGGTTGACCCGAAAACAGACCCGTATGACCTTGCAGAACTTGCTATGGCTTGGGGAGATAGAAGCTATAACGCCGGTACTAATTGGAGTTTCTTTCCGCACGTCGCAGAATACTATCATTTCCCGAAAATGGTACAGACTAAGAATTTAGACGCGCTAAAGGCTTGCCTTGATGCTGGGGGCTATGTCGTATGCTCTATGGGTGTAGGCTACTGGACTAAGGGCGGGCACTATATAACGGCTTGGATGTATGATACTAAGTATATCTATGCTAATGATCCTGCATCCAGCAAGCGCACGAAACAGGCCATAGGCGACTTTATGCGCGAAAGAAAACAATTTTTCTGTTTCTATCCGCTTATTGATAAAGAAGATAATGCGGGCGGCGGTGACGAATACAAACCCGGCATTAAGCGTGGCGCTAAAATCTGCGATATAAGTAAGCATAAGCCGCAAGTGAACTACGATAAGTTTATAGGCGATACGTCATTGATTATCTTACGCGCGGGCTATCGCGGCGAAGGTACAACCGGCCTAAATGGCAAGTGCAAAATAGATGAGTGCTTTAATCTCCATGCCTCAGAACTCTTGAAACGCTTTGTTAGATTTGGAGTATTCTGGTATTCTATAGCAAATACCGTAGAAAAGGCGCGTGAAGAGGCCCGCGCGTTCTATGAGTATGCCAAAGATTATAACCCGTATTTCTGGGCGCTGGATGCCGAAAAGCCCGAAATCATTACAGAGGCATTTGTAGCGTTTGCAGATGAATTAAGACGGCTTGGCGCTCAAAAAGTAGGCTGTTACGTTGCTAACCACTTATACCAGCATTACAATTATGACCGTGTGCGCGGCGTATTCGATTTTACTTGGATACCTAATTATCTGTCAAAGCCTGTTTATAAGTGCGATTTGTGGCAATATACATCTAAAGGCACGGTTAACGGCATTAATAGTAATGTAGACCTAAGCAGGATCACGGGCGACGGCAGACCGCTAGAGTGGTTTATAGACCTTCCCGAACCGGGAACGGGGGTGTAAACCGTGGAAAACATAACCTTTGGACAGCTTGCCGGACTTGCGGCGCTTGTGCTTGTCTTAGTAGCGGCCTATAATACGATTATGACCGCTGTTAAGAATTACCGTGAGGAAAAAAGCAGGAAGGACAAGCCGGTGAATACGTTGGAGAATAAGGTAAACGACCATGAAGAACGCTTAGACCGAGACCATAAGCGGCTAAACGACCTAGAGGAATCTAACCGTATTATCATGCGGGCGTTAATGGCTATGCTTTCCCATGAAATCAATGGAAACTCAGACGAACGTCTGAGGGCTAGTTACGATGAAATCCAGCAATTTTTGATTGACAGATAGGAGGTATAATCATGGATTGGAAAACTAAATTGACTTCCCGCAAATTTTGGGCGGCGGTTGCCGAATTTGTTACCATGTTGATTATCGCTCTTGGCGGCGCGGTTGAAACCGGCGCACAGATCACGGCGCTAATTATGGCGGGCGCTGCCGTTATCGCCTATATTGTTGGTGAGGGCCTCGCGGATGCTGCCGGGGCTGGTGCAAGTGTGTATATCACGCAAGGCGAAACGAAAGAACCGCCCGACAAAAACGAATAATAATCATTTATAATCAATAATCCCGGATCGGCTTTATGCCTGTCCGGGATTATTGTTTTACTGTCCCAAATTTCGGACTTGACCTGACCCTAATTTGACCCTAAATAGTATGCTGAGTTATGCCGAATTGTGCAGTTAAAACCCTTGCAAATACACGCATTTTACGGCATAATTCGGCACATTCTTTAAAATCCAGTATTAATCTACAATCCTTAGAAATGCCCTATTTTCAAGGCTATTCGGTCATTTCTGCTAGGTTTGACCCTAGTTTTGACCCTAAATAGGTATATCCGCGAAATAGTCTGACAATTTTTGCGCGCTTGTCTTTCCTGCATCTACGGTATAGTCTGCGTATACGTCCAATGTCATAGCGGCGTTTTTGTGGCCCATGTTATGTTGGAGCGTTTTAACGTCTATACCTGAGCGCAAAGAGGCGACGGCGTATGAGTGGCGCAGATCGTGCGGGTGGAGTTCTGGAATACCTATATTCGCGCCTATTGAGTGCGTGGCCTTGTGCATTACTGATTCTGATAGGAAATGCCCTTTAGCACTTCTAAAAACTAGATCATTGACAATTTCGTTGGTTTCCCATTTATCGCCAGCCGCAAGGCGAAGCGCTGCTAGATCCTTTTTTTGCTTTTTGAGGATCGCTATTGCCTGTTCCGTTAGTTCGATAATGCGCGCGCTGCCGTCTTTCGGCGGTGAAAACTGTATAGGTGAATGGCTTGTTATTTGTTGGTATATGTTCATTGTCCCGTTATTTAGGTCAACGGCAGACCATGTTAGGCCGCGCAATTCTGAGGCGCGCAAGCCGGTTAGCAAGGCAAAGATTAGCGCGTTGCCGTTTGCGTCTGCTTGTGCGGCCTCCATGAACGCGCCGAATTTATCTCGGTCAATGATATTGAATTTGGTTTTAGATCGTGGCGGGGTTTTAACGCCCTTTGCCGGGTTGGTTTTGATTATGCCCGCTTCTATGGCGGCATTAAGTGAGGATGATAAAACGCCGTGTGTGTTATGGATATATCGCGCGGATAGTCCTTTATCTATCATGGTATTTACTACACGCCGAACGTGCATAGATGATAGGCGCGCTAGCTTTACCTTGCCGATAACCGGCAATATATGTAATTTGGCTATCTGATCGTATATATAAACCGTTCTTGGCGTGGTATGGGCTTGATAGTCTCTCAGCCATATAACAAACCATTCAGAAACAGATAAATTGGACGGTTCTATCCAATGCCCGCTATCTACTTCGCCTTGTGCGGCGCGTAATGCCGCCGTACACGCTGCCGCCGTCTTTGCATATACTGAGTGTTGTTTGCCGTCTGTGGCGGTGTAACGCCCTTCCCAACGCCCGTCAGAGCGTTTACGCACGGTTCCCATATTGTTAGCGGCGCGTGACTTCGCCATAGAATCACCTCAAAATAGATACAAACTAAAAACAAGGCGTTTTCAAGCTAATTGAAATAGTATTGCTTTGTTTCACCTTCATAAATCGTGTGGTAATTCTCGTCATATACATAGATGCGTATAAAACACTCTTCTATTTCGTCAAGTGAGTGAATATCAGCATCAGTGCAATAGATACAAAATTCGTTGCGTGATTTTTTATGTGCTGAAATCATTCCGGGGCCGTCGCTAAAACACTCCCAACCATTAACAGATGCGTTATCTGTTGCAATTCCTTTGTCTGTATCTGAACTATTTTCTGTTACGGCGGTAAAGTTGATATATTGACTATCTCCATAATCATCAAACCGCGGATCACCTTCGACGGTTACGGTTATTCCTTCATAGTCAATTAAAACGGTTCCGTCCTTAATAATGGTATTATTCTCTCCGTCTGTCGCTTTACGCTGCTTTAGTTCCGCTTGTCCTGCTTCGATTATCGCTGTTATTTCTTCGTCTGATAGATTCGCCCAGTTTATGCTTTCCGCTATGGCGATAGCACAAACTAAAATCAGACAAACAACAATGCAAAATACCTTCTTCATGGTTGTACCTCCAATATATAGCGTTAGGCCGCTGTTAGTCAAAGTGTAGTGTGGTTATGTTGCCGGTATTGGTTATGCGCGGCTTTTTTCTGGCCTTTCAAGATAAGGCCATAGAATGTTATGCGCTGCGTTTTGAATTTCCTTTGGCGCTGCCCGATATTCGGTTATTAGCTGTTCCTCGTCGGCGGTTAGCTTTGGCGGTTCGGTGTAGGTTCCAGCCATAGCCTCAAAGCCTCGATTGATTAGGGCTATTATAGCTTGCGTTTGATTCTTGATTCGATGACTATAACGAAATTCGTCTATTTCTTCCATTAAGCTATCAGATATTGTAAATGTAATGCGCGGATTAGTTGTAGGCATATTCTTTCCCCCTCTCAAATAGGATTATAAAGCTATTAAAAAACTATTTCAAGTATTAAATTATGTAAATTTGATGAACTATCATTGACATTGATGAACCGATGCTGTATACTAGGAGGCACGGATGAACCTGTGAACCTCATATGAAAGGGGGTGAAGATATGCCGACAACCGATTTTAGAATTTCGCTTGCGATTCCAAAGGAACTAGAAAACGAAATTTATGATATGCGGATTAAAGAAGAGTTTCGGCGGCTTTCGCTTTCTGAAATTATGCGCCGGTTGATCGAAGCGGGCATAAAGGCTTACAAGCAGGAGGGCTAACCATGGAAACGGGCATTATAGCAAGTTTGCCGCGGGGAACGCCGCTACTAGCGAAAACGCCGCGGGCCGCTGAAATCTTCGATATTTCGGAGCGCCAGCTATTTGAGTTTCGCCGGTTGTATCCTGACTTCCCGTCTTTCAAGATGGGGAGGGACGTGTATTTCGATGTTCCGCGCTGCTACGAATGGTTTAGATCGAACATGGGCGGCAAAGCCGCTACTAATTAGGAGGGTTAAATATGAATGGAGAGCAGATAGCGCGCAAGGCTTGGGATAAGCACCTTGCAAAGCAAGCCGATAAGCGCAAGGCCGCTAAAAAGCGTGCGCGTAAGACGAGGCGCGAACAGCGCCAGCGCGGTTAGGAGGGCGGCTAATGGCAACACTGTACGAACTCAGCACTAGTTATAAGGCGCTGCTTGATATGTACGATGCGGCAGAAACGAAAGAAGCGCGGGAAACGATTATTTCAATGCTGCTGAGTGGTGAAGAAGCCATTTCGGACAAGGCCGAGGCATACGCGCGGATTATGCGCAATAAGCAAGCCGAGGCCGACGCGCTAAAGGCAGAGGTTGACCGGCTGAACGCGAAGCGCAAAGCCGCCGAGAATTGTGTAGAACGGCTAAAAGGCGCGCTGCTGGATGCTATGCGGATCGCGGAAACCGACACAATACCAACCTCAATAGGGAAATGGCGAATCCAGAAAAACCCGCTTTCCTGCGAAGTGATAGACCCTGATTCGGTGCCGGTTGAGTTTAGAACTCCGCAACCTGACAAAATCGAACAGCAGAAAATGCTAAAGCATTACAAGGAAACCGGCGAGATAATTTCAGGCGTAGAGTTCAAACAGACTGAGAGCATTAGATTTAGATAACCGTCATTGATGAATAGGAGGTATTCAGATGACAAGGGCGCAATGTGAAACGCTGTTGCTAAACATTCTGGAACTAGCGTTTTCAGTTTACAAATGCTATAACCCGGACGGCGAAAACCTATCATTGACAGTCTATAAAGATCAGTACAATAACGATCAATTCAATATATCAGATGCATTGACAGACGAAAACGGAGATTTCATAGAACCTGCCGACTATGATAACGCCCATTCTGTCTATATTACAAAATTCTCAGATGGGAAAATAAAAACTGGTTCTGACTGGCGTAGAATCATGATGTTTGGGGGCGGTTCGGTGTGAGTATTCCCGTTTTGATAATGGGTAAAAGCGGTTCTGGTAAGTCGGCCTCTATGTCTGTGCTAGATCCTTCTCGGGTGGCCCTTATTAATGTGCTAGGCAAGCCGCTGCCGTTTAAGGGCCGCTTCGACCAAATCATTAGTGATGATTATGTGAAGATCACCAGAGCGATTAACCGCACAGAACGCGAAATCATTGTTATTGATGATGTGGGCTATCTGATGACTAACGCCTTTATGCGGGATCATGCTGCACAGGGACAGGGAAACGCCATTTTCCAGCTTTATAACTCTATCGGGGATAAATTCTGGAATCTAGTTGAAACTGTCCGAAAGTTGCCCGGAGATAAGCGCGTCTATATGATGATGCACGAAGAGGTTAGCGAGTTCGGCGCGGTTAAGCCTAAGACTATAGGCCGCATGATTGATGAAAAATGTTGTCTTGAAGGTATGTTTACTATCTGTTTGCGCTGTATGGTTGCGAATGGCAAGCACATATTTAGAACTCAGTCTGACGGCCTAGACGTTGCCAAAAGCCCTATGGGTATGTTTGATGCAGATGAAATTCCAAATGATTTAGCAATGGTAGATGATGCCATTTGCAAATATTACGAAATAGGAGGGTTTAACAGTGATTCCGATTCCGAATAACTTTGACAACGCCCGCGCCTATGATGGTAACAGCTTTCCGCGCTTGCCGCTGGGCGGGCATATCTGCCGTATTCATAACGCACGAATGGAACGTAATAGTTTCGGCGCGGATATGCTTGTTATTGACTTCGATGTATATGAGGGCGGGGAGTTCGATAAGTATTACAAGCGCCGCCATGAACTCAATTATAGGCGCAATGCTGCTGCTAAGTGGCCGGGTGTATTTAGAGTGAACCTCTTGAACCGTGACGGCGAGTGCGGAAGTTACTTTAAGGGCCTGATTAAGGCGCTGGAAGAGTCTAACACGGGCTATAATTTCAAGGCTTCTAACGGTGACGAGCGCGCAATGAGTGGCCTCTATTTCGGCCTTGTGTTCGGTGAAAGAGAGTTTGAAACCTCGGACACGCACGAAATTAAAGTTGCCATTGAACCGTTTTACGCTTGCAGTGTTGCGAAGGTGCGCGAGGGCGTTTCGATACCGGCTAAAAAGACGTTGCACAGGGACGCGCCAGCACAAGCACAAGCGCTGCAAAGAAGCGCCGCGCCAACGTCGGTAGATGACATGGAAGAAGAATTGCCGTTCTAAGGCGGTGGGCGAATGGCTGATAAATATGTGCCTATCTTCTATGACTGGATAGAAGCTACACAGGAACTCAATGCACAAGAAAAGGGGCGGCTAATTGATGCCATTGTGGTTTATGCCCGTGGGGGAGATTGGCAAGAGCAGATTAAGGGCAATGAGCGGTATGTGTTTCCGCTATTCCGGGGACAAGTTGACAGGGCTAAGGCTATTTCAAGCCTTCGCGCAAGCGCCAGAACAAACAATAACAAAACGGAACAAAACGAAACAAAATCAAACAAACGTTATAACAATAACAAAAACAAAAACAAGAACAATAACAAGAACAATAACGAAAACAATAACGAGAGTGAGTTAGCGCCCGCCCGCGCGAGATTCACTCCCCCGACACTGGAAGAAGTCTCAGCATATGCCCGTGAAAAGGGCTGGGGGCCGTCTGTATTCAATCCCGAACGCTTTGTAGACTATTACGCCTCAAAGGGTTGGAAGGTTGGTAAAGACTCTCCAATGCGTGATTGGAAAGCGGCGGCGCGCGGGTGGGTTGCCCGTGACAAAGACAAGGACAAGTCAACCGGCGCGAAAAATCCTGCTTTGGACTATCAGCAAAGGGATAACGATTACTATGAACACTTTTTCGACAATTATGATCCGTTTGAGAAAATGTGAATAGAGTAGGAGGCTAGATAATGTTTCACGAATGGGTGACGAGTGGCGCGGCCTTTGGGATTTCGGCTTTTTTCGCAATTGTCACGTTTGGCGCATTTGTTTTCGCTGTAGTTGGTTTGGTTATGTTCGCTGGAAAGATTCTGGGGGTGGAAGATGACAAGGATAATAGGCACAAGCGAAGCTGAGGAACAAACCGCGCTGTTTCGGTGGGCCGCTTATAATCGGGCGAAGTATCCAGAGTTAGAACTTTTATACCATATCCCGAATGAGGGCCAGCGCTCCAAAGTGACCGGCGCGCGGCTTCGTGAACAGGGATTAAAGCGCGGTGTGCCTGATATTTGCTTGCCGGTGCCAACCGTGCGCTATACTTCGCTATACATCGAATTAAAGCGCCGCAAGGGTGGAAAGACTACAGACGCACAAAAAGGTTGGATAGAAGCCCTAAACCGTGTAGGCTGTCGCGCTGTTGTCTGCCACGGTTGGGATGAGGCGCGGGAAGAGATTGAGCGCTATCTTGGCTATGGGAGGCGCATTTGATGAAAAACGCTCCATGCTTTACTTGCTTGCGTCATTCCGAAATTTGTCACGCGCAATGCACGGAATATCACGACTGGGTTATGGATTTGAAGTCAGAACGCGAAGCCGCCAAAGTAGCCAAACAAGCTGACGCACACACGAAACGAACTATAGAACGCAATTGTAAACGCGCAAAGAATAGAAAAAGAGTCGGACAAAGCTGATAGGAGGCGAGGGCGTGAGGATGATTGATGCGGATGAGGTTGTGAAATATCTCCGTGAGTTTCGTTGCGCTGATTGCGACAGGCGCAAGGGCATGAAGAACGGGAAAGTACGTTTTTGCTATGAAATAGGTGACGCGCCATGTCACGCTTGTGATATAGGTGACACGATTGAGTATTTCTTGGACGAGGATATAGCACCTACCATAGATGCTATACCTGTGGAGTGGTTGAATAAACGTCTGCTTAGGGAATGCGTCGAAGGTGATACGGATATGATTGGCGCAATCATTGTACTTTGCAATGAGTATCATGTGTGGCACAAGGAACAGGAGGCGAGATAATGGCAGAGTTTAGATTCGTAATGAAGCAATGGCGTAGGATGTGCGATGGGGTACGCTGCGACGAATGTATATTGCGTAATTTTTGCGACGCAGACCCTTGCTCAAGGCATGACGGAGAATTAGACGTGATAGAAGATACTGTTTTGCAATGGGCGGCAGAACACCCGGAGCCGGTGTATCCGACGTGGGGTGAGTGGTTAACCGCTATGGGCGTATTATATCGCAAGAATCCTAACTACTACTACAGAGTATCTACTTATGCACAAAGCCCCATCCCCGCCGACATTGCGCAGAAGCTATGCTTGAAGCCGAAGGAGGGATGATGATTGTCAATAGTTATTATATGCGACGGGTGCAATAGGAACACGCAAGGCACATATTACGAGATAAGTATTGACGGAGAAAATAGGTTGCATCTTTGCGTCCACTGCCTTGATGGTATGATGAGAAAAATTTTCCATATGCACTATGATGACTTAGAAGAACGATATGTAGCAGATAGGAGTGGCTGCGAATGAGCGAGATTTTAAAGCGCGCACAATTCGGGGTATGGGTGTATTACCTTAACGACGAGGGGAAAGCCCGTTGGAAGTGTAGCGAGTGCGGCAAAATCTGCCATAGGAACCCGCACGATAAGAACTATTGCAGTAATTGCGGTGCAAAAATGCGCATGGAGGCGTGAAGCGTGAAACAAGAGTATCATAGCCGGGTTTATACGGATCGTCCGCCGTATGCCGATTATAGCGCGCCTCGTAAATTCATGGCAATACAAAGCATTATCGCAAAGCGGCTAATAGAACATCCAAACGCGATATGTTCTTATTCTGGCGGTTCTGATAGCGATATTATGCTAGACCTGATTGAGGCAACACGCGCCGAATTCAAATTACCGCCTATCACCTATGTGTTTTTCAATACTGGCCTTGAAATGAAAGCAACAAAGGATCACGTTAAGGAAGTATCAGAGAAATACGGTATAGAAATTAAAACGAAGCGCCCGAAAATCAGTATTGTAACAGCTTCACGCCGGTATGGTATCCCGTTTGTTTCAAAGATCATGAGTGGGGGCCTGTCTGAATGGCAGAAAAAAGGCATACCGTTGTCTATTGCTGATGAGTATGCAGAAGCGGTTGACAAAGCAGCAAAAAGGCGCGAACTAAAGGAACGCTATCCCAAATGCGAGAGCCTAATAAACTTTCTATGCTGCTGTAATGCAGATGGAGAGCCTAGGCCGAATATCCAGCTAGTTATTAATTCATCAAAGTATATGCTGGACTTTATCAAAGAAACGCCGCCAACTTTCCAGATAAGCGCAAAATGCTGCGATTATTGTAAAAAGCAAGTCGCCCATAATATCCAAAAAGATTATGAAATGATAATCACAGGCGAACGGCGCGACGAAGGCGGGATGCGTTCTGTACCACGGAAAGACAATACGGCTTTGTGTTTTGGCGAAACCGCAAGCGGACAATATCGTTTAAGACCTTTATATTATGTATCAGACAAAGATAAGGCATGGTATAAAGAATACTATGGCATTAAGTATTCAGATGCATATGAGGTGTACGGCTTAACTCGGACGGGTTGTTGTGGTTGCCCTATATCTTATAAGGCCGTTGAGGATTTGGAAAAAATACGGCATTATGAACCAAACGTAGTAAAAGCGGCATGGGCGATATTTGGAGATAGTTATCGATATAGGCAACAATACAACGATTATAAAGCAAGACGAAACAAGGAAACGCCGCGCGGAATGATCGAAGGACAACTAAGGATGGTGATTTAAATATGCCTACTATCAAAATCGCGTCAAATGATCCACGAATGATCGCAGGAATAGCTGACGGTGCGAACGCCGTTGCCCTCCGAGAAGCCAAAGCCGAAAACAAACAGCTTAAAGCGCGGGACGGTGTACGCCGTGAAGCCGATGAAAAGCGCTGGAAATCCACTAAGCGAAAGTTGGCAAGGAAATACAGAGTTAGGCCAGTAGGCAAGGCGAGAGGGGCCATTTTAGGCGCGTGGGCGCTATTGTGGCTTGACATTCTAGGATGGTATGACTATTTCAAACGTTTAAATAGGGGTGCGTGATATGGGCGGGCCGAACTATCAGTATTTGATTGATGATCCTCACATGATCGCGGTTTGCACGAATTGCCAAAAGGCCGATTGCGACGGTATATGCGAAGATTACAAGGATGCTTTTAGGGCCTATGTAGGATTGCCGCCTATAAAGCGTTATTTACGGCCTACGCTTAAGCCTAAGCAGAAAAAGCCTAAGAAGGTAAAACACACTTATGTGTACAACCATGATTTAACAGCATATGGAGAAACGCATACTTTGCGTGAATGGGCTGAAATTCTCGGTATTGAATACAATAAAATCTATATGAGGATGTATAGAGGTATGACGTTTGAGGAGGCGGTTTCAACAAAGGAACGTAAAATTTGTATAGGCCAGAAATACACAATAAACGGCGAAACGAAAACTATTAAGGAATGGGCCAAAGCTAAAGGCATAACGCCAAAATGCATTTATGTAAGGATGGAAAGAGGATATAGCATTGAAGATGCTATTATGATGCCGAAGGGAGGCTATTTACTTGATTGAGACTTTTGGAGAATATCAATTAGCCGCAAGGCGAACGCAGAACACAGAGTTACCGCTATGGGCGAAACGCGAACACGCGAAAATGGGGCTTGTGTCTGAGGTAGGGGAAATTATGGGCTTATTCCAGAAAACCTATCAAGGACATACTTTCGATGAATCGGCGCTAAAACTTGAAATCGGTGATTGTTTCTGGTTTCTCTCCGAATTGTGCGACTGTTACGGCTGGACGCTTGACGAAGTGTTGCAAGCGAACATTGATAAATTGAAGATCCGCTATCCTGAGCGTTTCAAGCCAGAGCAGAGCATTAACCGCATTGAATACCGGGATAAGCAATTGGAGGGCCATAGGAAATGACGTTGAAAATAAAAGACGTTAAGAAGGGCCTCAAATGCTGCTCAAAATTCCCGTATAAGTGCGATAAATGCCCGTATAGGGCAGAAACCATTAATAACATGGTTGTATGTATGGAAACGCTACACAAACACGCGCTTGTTATTGTTGCTTGGCTGGATAAGCAGATTGAGGGAGTAAAACCAAAACCTGATTGATAAAGGGGCTTGGCAGTATGTTTGATGACTTCCGTTTAACCATGATCCGAGAACTTGCTTGCGCTGGCCTTGACGCTGAGGCTATGCGGGCAGTTATGGCTATTGTGGACAGGATCGGCGGCGAGTTCGATGTAGAGCGTAAGCAGACGGCGCTTGTGCCTATCGCTCAGACGGCGCAATATCTGTTAGCTGAGTATTTAGCTTGCAAATCTCTTGAAGGATACTCACGCGAAACAATTTATAACTATCGCGTTACCTTATCGCGGTTTCTTGCGGCTATGAAGTGCCAGATATGTGAGATTAAGGCTAATGATATTAGGGCATATCTGTACAGTTACCAGAACGCGCGCGGGATTAGTAACCGAACGCTGGATAAGCATAGGACTACAATAAGCGGTTTCTTTCACTGGGCGCATATCGAAGGAAAGATAGACAATGATCCGTCAATCGCAATAAGGCCCATTAAATATACTGTCAAGCCTAAGCCGTCTTTATCGCAACTGGAAATGGAGAACGTGCGTAAAAGGCTAGGTGACCCGCGCGAACGCGCGATTATAGAAATTCTATATTCCACGGGATGCAGGGTTTCCGAACTATGCAACCTCAAAAAATCGGACGTTGATTTTGATGAGTTCACGGTTCAGATATTTGGTAAGGGAGGCAAATACAGAACAGGATACCTAAACGCTAAAGCTATTGTCGCGCTGCGTGACTATTTGGACTTGCGAGAAGATCATAGCGAATATTTGATAGTAAGCGAACGCAAGCCGCACGGCCAACTAAAGCGCGCTGCCGTGGAAAAGATCGTTAGGCATATTTCAGAACGTGCATATAGCCTAACCGGAGTTAATATCACGCCGCACATATTTAGGCACACGACAATTAGCACGGCCTTACGAAACGGGATGCCTTTGCAAAAGGTTTCTAAGATGGTTGGACATGCAGACGTAAAGACAACTATGTATTATGCTCAGATCGACAATAGGGATATACAATACGACCACGATAGATATGTGATTTAGGAGGTAAACACATGGATAAAGAGGTTAAGCTAACACAGTGCGATATGATCCTTGCCTATATGCGCAAGCATGGCGGCATAACTCAGGGTGAGGCGTGGGACTTGGGTATAGCGCGCCTTGCGTCCAGAATAAACAACCTAAGGAATAAGGGCTATGCTATTAAGACTGTTCCCGTGAAAAAGCGCGTAACTCGGTATGGGAAAATAAAGGTTATTCGCTATGCCCGCTATGAATTGGAGGTTGCATAATGAATCTGGATAGGTATAGGCGCAATATCACATGGAACTCATATTATTATGCTATCGCTAATGGATTTATTACTGACTTGCGCCAAAAGCTTATGGCTGGAACGATAAGCTATAAAGAGTTCAAGGATCTTAAAACCATGGCTATTAGCGGGAACTTGAAGGGCGCGAAACAGGCATTAATAGATATAGAGGTTGCCGCTTATGACCGCTAAAGAATACCTAATGCGCGCGTGGCAGATCGAAAAACGCATAGACGCGCGCATAGAAGAGCGCGAACGCATAGAATCGCGGCTAACCTCTCCGAGAATGACAAACCTAACCGGGATGCCGCGCGGCGGCGGTAGCGATTGGACTAACGCTGTTATAGCTGTTTCAGAACTAACACAGGATATAACCAACGAAATAATAGACCTTTGCAGGATCAAACGTGAAGTGATAGAGGCTATAGAGGCCGTGGAAGATTCAAGGTATAGGCGGGTTCTTGAACTGCGCTATAGAAACTATATGACATGGGATGCTATAGCAAAAACCCTAGGCTATGAGCCGCGCAATGTTTACATCATTCACGGGAAAGCGCTGCTAAAGGTGAGAGTGCCAAAGGATTTGAAATGATTATTGGGTTGCATGATTCAGATAACGGAAGGGGATCATAGAAAATGATTAAGTATATTTTATCATTCATCTGTCTTATTATATTTGTTATTCGGCTTATAATGGGCGCTGAAATTGATGGCGGTATGCTTATGTTATGGATTTCTGCATGGGGCACGGCGATAAGCGCAAAGCTGGATAATAAATAACTTTGCATTGTATTTCAGTATCAGTATATGCTAAAGTATAAGATGCAAGGCGGCGGGATGAAAAGGCCCGCCGTTTTGTTGTGGGCTGGGAGTGCATTATTGTACGGGATTAAATGCGCCGGTGCTTTTAGTTTCTTCACATCGGCGCGCCCTCCTACGTCGGTGGGGGCGTTGGTTGTATTGGTTTCCGGGTGGGTTGCCTTGGGAACCTCCTTTCAGAATAGGCTATAAGCCGAGGCGTATGGGGTTGAACCCTTTCTCCAATAGCCGCCCGCCTGTTGTTACTATGTGGATTGCTAGGACAATTAAAGGCGGGCTATTCTTTTGAACTATGAAGGAATACGCGAAGGGATTCTATAAAAGTAAGGCGTGGAAGGAATGCCGCGCGGCCTACGCTAAAAGCGTTGGAGGGTTATGCGAGGTTTGCCTTAAATCGGGAATATATCGAGCTGGTGAGATTGTTCATCATAAAGAACACATAAGCCCGGATAATATCTCAGATCCGCGAATAATCCTAGACTGGAATAACTTACAGCTAGTTTGCCGCGATTGCCACGCCGCATTGCATCCGAAACACAGAGGGCGGCGCTATAAGCTGGATGAACTAGGACGGGTTATTTGCATAGGTGAATGATATGAAATATATCATTATGTGCGGCGGTAAGTACAGATCATGGGCGCAACCGCGCCAGCTTTTGAAGTTTAACGGGGAGCCGATTGTGTGCCGCACGATTAGGCTATTAGCTGAGTTCGGTATTACTGACATAGCGATTAGCAGTAATAATCCCGGTTTTGAAGGTTTGGGTGTGCCGGTGCTGGAACATAAGAATAGCTATGACACGATAGCTTATAATGAATCGTTCGGACATTGGTGTGATTGCTTCTATCCTACGGATGAACCCACTTGTTATCTATTCGGGGATGTAGTGTATTCAAGGCCAGCTTTGCTAAAGATAGTTCAAACAAAGATTGATGATATAATGCTATTCGGTTCCGCGCCTCCGTTTGCTATGGAGTATCCTAAACCATGGATTGAACCTTTTGCTTTTAAGGTAGTAGACACGGGACATTTACGAAGGGCCATAGAAGATGTTAAGCGCCTAGACTACGAAGCGAAGTTTACTAGACGGCCTATCGCTTGGGAAGTATGGAACGTTATAAGCCGTGGGCCTGACGGGGACGTGACAACAATAGACTATAGCTCATACGTCCACATTAACGATTGGACTTGCGATATAGATAAACCCTCAGAAATTCCGCTGTTAGAGTTTATCGCAACGCAGTTTGGCGACGAATGAGGCCCCCATATTACAGAAATGTTACAATATACCGTGGGAC
>Ga0310786_10002116_pt1 | contig 30985 bp, 26 predicted proteins | sample AusTroGonzalo_MG_FD_203881 | JGI IMG/M metagenome (GOLD analysis project Ga0310786, IMG submission 203881) | Bovine rumen microbial communities from tropical cattle in Woodstock, Queensland, Australia - Gonzalo_03 (v2) (version 2) | ecosystem: Host-associated > Mammals > Digestive system >...
CACACCAAGCGGAATGCCGACGAGAGTCATGATGATGATCGTGTAGAACAACGCACCCTTGACGCGCAAGGCCAGCAGGATGGCACCAAGAAGGATACCTCCGGCAGCCACAATTGTCGTGGGATTCCAAGGACCGAGACTGGTCATCGTGGCATCGCTGGCCACTATCAATCCGCCGTTCTTCAGTCCGATGAAGGCGATAAAGAGTCCGATACCTACAGAGATGGAGTAACGGAGATTAAGCGGGATAGAGTTGACTATCGACTCGCGTACCTTAAATAAAGTAAGCAAGATGAAAACAACACCCTCAACGCACACAGCAGCCAGAGCCTGCTGCCAGGTGTAGCCCATGACGAGCACCAGCGAGTAAGCGAAGAATGCGTTGATGCCCATACCTGAGGCGAGGGCAAAAGGCAGTTTAGCATAGAAAGCCATGACGAGTGTCGCCACAGCCGCCGCAACGACAGTTGCCGAGAATACGCCCCCCTTGTCCATACCTGCATCACTGAGGATGATGGGGTTGACTGCCAAGATATACGACATGGTGAGGAAGGTGGTCAAACCTGCCGTCATCTCCACCTTTACTGAATGTTTTGCTGGGTTAAAACCCAGAAGTGTAAGGAATTTATTCATAATGTTGAGCTAATAATTTACATATCATCATTGCCGCATTGTCAGGAGCCTTCTGGTCACCCAGGCGGCGGCGTACTTCGGCATAGTCATCAAGCATACGCTGACGTTCAGGACCGTCAAGGATCCTATCCAGTTCCCGACGGATATAGGCGACAGAATATGTCTTATCGAGTATCTCCGTCACAACTTCACGGTTTGCTATGAGGTTGACCAAAGAAACATATTTGACTTTAATCAGCCATTTCCTCACATAATGAGCAATCGTCGGAAGGGGCAGCTTGTAGCACACCACCTGAGGCACGTTGAAACAGGCTGCCTCCAGAGTGGCCGTGCCGCTGGTGACTAATGCCGCATAGGCCTGAGCCAAAAGAGGATAGGTCTCATTAAACACAATCTCCACCCCACTCCCTTTCATGAACTGGTCGTAGTAGGCGGGAGCAATGCCTGGAGCACCCGCCACCACAATGCGGTAGTCCTTCTGGTGGTCTCTGACAGCCTCAAGCATGGCTGGCAGATTATCCTTGATTTCCTGCTTGCGACTGCCTGCAAGAAGAGCAATCGTCTTCTTTGTGGAAGGTGGAAGGTGGAAGGTGGAAGGAGAAGTGTTCACCTTTAACCACTGACGGACTTCGTCAGCCGTGGGATTTCCGACGTAGTGGATGGGATAATGGTGTTTCTTCTCGAAGAAATCCACTTCGAAAGGCAGGATGGAGAAGAGCTCATCGACATCGCGCTTGATATTCTTAATGCGATACTCTTTCCAAGCCCATATCTTAGGAGAGATATAATAGTAGACAGGTATGTTTGTCTTGGATTTTACGTATTTTGCAATATTCAGGTTGAAGCCCGGATAGTCGACGAGAATGACGCAGTCGGGCTGCCACGATGTGATATCACGCTTACACATCCCCATATTGCGAAGTATTGTCGGAAGATGTATCAACACAGGAATAAAGCCCATATAGGCCAAATCGCGATAGTGCTTGACAAGTGTACCACCGACAGACTCCATCATGTCGCCTCCGAAAAAGCGAAACTCCGCATCAGTGTCAACATCTTTCAGCGACCGCATCAGATGAGAGGCATGGAGGTCGCCAGAGGCTTCGCCGACTATGAGGTAGTATTTCATGAATTGATAATTGACAATTGATAATTACAGATTCCATGCTTTGAGGAGGTCCATCGCAGAATAGGCTGTCAGGTCAATCTGCGTAGGCGTGATGGCCACATAGCCATTGTCGAGAGCCCAACGGTCAGTATCCTCCGCATCTGGTTCGTCATTCAGATATTTCCCCACCATCCACCAATAGTCATAGCCACGGGGGTGATGGCATTTGACCACCTCGCTGCTCCAGGTGCCTTTAGACATCCGGCAGACCTTCACGCCCTTGTATGTTTCCACCAGCGGGAAGTTCACATTCAGACACACCCCTAAAGGCAGACCCTCCTTCAAGATCCTCTCCGTGAGCGAACATATCATCGGCCTCATGGGTTCGAAATCGGCCTCCTCACGGTGGTCGCACAATGAAAAGGCCACTGAAGGGATATACTTCATACAACCTTCTAAAGTTACACCCATCGTTCCACTATAATGAGCGTTTACAGAGGCATTGTCGCCGTGGTTAATGCCGCCAATGACCATGTCCGGCTTGCGAGGGACAATCTCGGCAAGGGCCATCTTCACACAATCGACGGGGGTTCCATTACAGGACCATATTTCGACACCGGCCCGTTTCTCCCTTAACTGAAGGCGTAAAGGAAGGGTGGCAGAGAAGGCACAAGAGAATCCGCTACGTGCATCTTCCGGGGCGCAGACGATGATATCGCCATAGCCGGACAGCATCTCCACGAGGCAATTGATACCCCTCGCCTGATAGCCGTCATCATTGGAAATGAGCAGTAAAGGTCGTTTAATTTCCATAAAATATCAACTATTTGGGCGCAAAGTTACAAATAATTCCTAATTCCTACCCCCTAATTCCTAATTATTTTGTAACTTTGTGCCCAAATTTCTTGTTAGGAACAAGGTTAAAAAGAATCTATATGGGTAAAATTATTGCTTTAGCAAACCAGAAGGGCGGTGTCGGCAAGACGACAACGACCATGAACCTCGCAGCCTCACTGGCTACGCTGGAGAAGACTGTGTTGGTTGTAGATGCCGACCCTCAGGCCAACGCTTCCAGCGGTCTGGGTGTGGACATCAAGGAGATTGACTGCTCCATTTACGAATGTATTGTCAACAAGGCAGATGTCAGGGATGCCATCTACACCACCGACATTGAGGGGATGGACATCATCCCCAGCCATATCGACCTGGTAGGTGCCGAGATAGAAATGCTCAATATGGAGCACCGTGAGAAGATTATCCGTCAGGTGCTGGAACCTGTCCGCAACGAGTACGACTATATCCTCATCGACTGCTCGCCCTCATTAGGACTGATTACGGTCAACGCGCTGACAGCAGCCGACTCCGTGATCATCCCCGTACAGTGTGAGTATTTCGCCCTCGAAGGTATCAGCAAGCTCCTGAACACGATCAAAATCATCAAGAACAAGCTGAACTCCACGCTGGAGATCGAGGGATTCCTGCTGACGATGTACGACAGCCGTCTGCGTCTGGCCAACCAGATCTACGACGAGGTGAAGCGCCATTTCCAGGAGCTTGTCTTCAAGACCGTCATCCAGCGCAACGTCAAATTGTCAGAGAGTCCGAGCCACGGTCTGCCTGTCATTCTCTACGATGCCGATTCTACAGGCAGTAAGAACCATCTGGCCCTTGCCAAGGAAATCATCAACAAGAACAGTTAAGGCATGGCGGTACATAAGAAATACGACAGGAATGCTCTGGGCCGCGGCCTGGACAGTATTGGAAATGGAAAAGGTAAAGGTCTTGACGCCCTTATCAACACAAAGGACATTGAGACGGAGGGAACATCGAACCTGAGCGAGGTAGCCATCGACATGATCACGTCGAATCCCAACCAGCCGCGTCGGGAGTTTGACGAGGAGGCACTGCAGGAGCTGGCTAACAGTATCCGCGAAGTGGGCATCATCACCCCCATCACCCTGCGCCAGATGCCTAACGGCAACTATCAGATCATTGCGGGAGAGCGTCGTTGGCGGGCCTCCAAGATGGCCGGACAGACCTCTATTCCCGCCTACATCCGAACGGTTGAAGACGAGAACGTGATGGAGATGGCCCTCGTGGAGAATATCCAACGAGAGGATCTGAATGCCATTGAGATTGCCCTAGCCTACCAGCATCTGGCAGACACATCGGGCATGACCCAGGAAAAGATATCCGAACGTGTCGGCAAGAGCCGTACCGCCGTGACCAACTATATGCGTCTGCTGAAGTTGCCGGCACAGATACAGATGGCCCTGAAGAACAGGGAGATGGACATGGGCCACGCCCGTGCCCTGTTGGCATTGGACAGTCCGTCGGCTCAGATAAAGATGTTTAAGGAATGCCAGAAGAACAACTACTCCGTGCGCAAAGTGGAGGAGATGGTGCAGATGCTTAAGAATGGCGGAGACCTTCAGACCGCCCGTAAGGCATCGACCCAGCCTCGTCTGCCCGAAGAATTCAACGCACTGCGGAAACGACTGGCAGACTTGTTCCAGACCAAGGTGCAGATGTCGTACTCGCCAAAGGGACGAGGCCGCATCAGCATCGCCTTCAACAACGAAGAGGAGCTGGAGCGTATTATGAACATGATCGATAGATTGAAAGATTAGAAATTGAAGCGAGACATACAGATTAGAGGCAAGAGGATTGTAGTCGTCGCCATTCTGCTGCTTGGAGGCATCACGAGGATGACGGCACAGGATGAGGCACCTGCCGACACGGTCACTACCGACAGTGTCAGCCAGGAGATTCAAAGCGTCATTGCAGCCAATCCCATGCCCAAGAAGACGCCTAAGGACTGGTCTACCTGGCAACCGGACCCCAAGCGTGCCCTCTGGCTGGCACTCGTCATACCTGGTGGCGGACAGATCTACAACCGTAAATACTGGAAGCTGCCGATCGTCTACGGAGGATTCATCGGATGTCTGTACGCCATGAACTGGAACAACAATATGTACAAGGATTACTCTCAGGCGTATCTCGACATCATGGACAACGACCCTGGCACCGCCAGCTACAACAGGTTCCTGCACTTAGGTGCACAGGTGACCGACAGCAATAAGGACCGCTATAAAGACATCTTCAAGAAACGTAAGGACAAATTCCGCCGTTGGCGCGATTTGAGTTTCTTTGTAATGGTGGGTGTCTATGCCCTGTCCGTCATCGATGCGTATGTCGATGCGGAGTTGTCAGTCTTCGACATCTCCACGGACCTGAGCCTGCAGGTTGAGCCGACCATCATGAACGACGGTACATCGCGCAATCCGTTCGACTCCTCGTCAGTAGGCATTCATTGCAGTCTGAACTTTTAAAATTAGATAATTGAGAATTGAAATATGAGAATGAAAAGATTTATATGGATACTCGTTGCCATGCTATGGATGGGACCTGGTATTATTCAGGCACAAGTGGTATTGGATGACCCTGAGGAAATCATCGAAGAAGACGACGAGGACGAAGACGACGAAGATGACGAAGAGACTGACGCCGTGGCGTTAGGGGAAGACGAGATCTCCGTCACCGACAGCGAAGGCAATGAGGAAGTCATCGAGTTCCCAGAAGCCATGAGCTACGATCTGGACAGTCTGATGAACCTCTATATGTCGAAGACCTATCTGAGCGAAGATAACGACTGCCAGATGAAGAATGTGAACCCCACCTACCCCCGGGAGGTCTACATCGAACGACTGAGCAGGATTCCCTCTACGATGGAACTGGCATACAATGATGTCGTCCAGAAATTCATCGACCGTTACAGTGGACGACTGCGCTATTCTGTCAGCTATATGTTAGGTGCTGCCAATTTCTACATGCCCATCTTCGAGGAGGCATTAGAGGCCTATCAGTTGCCGTTAGAACTGAAATACCTGCCCATCATCGAGTCAGCCCTGAACCCCAAGGCTGTATCACATGCCGGCGCTACCGGTCTGTGGCAATTCATGATCGGAACAGGCAAGCAATACGGACTGGAGGTGAACTCGCTGGTTGACGAGCGGCGAGACCCTGTGAAGTCATCGTATGCCGCCGCAAGATACCTCCAGGCACTCTATAAGATCTTCGGCGACTGGAATCTTGTGATTGCGGCCTATAACTGTGGACCGGAAAACATCAACAAGGCCATCCACCGTGCCAATACCAGTGCCATCCAGAAAGGAGAGACGCCCAACAAGGACTACTGGCACATCTACCCCTATCTGCCGGCAGAGACCAGAGGCTACGTGCCGGCCTTCATCGCTGCCAACTACATCATGACCTATTATTGCGACCATAATATCTGCCCGATGACAACCCGTCTGCCGGCACAGACAGATACTATCGTCGTGCATCGGAACGTCCACCTGGAACAGATTGCATCCGTGTTAGGGCTAGACCTGGATATGCTGCGTTCGCTGAATCCGGAAATCCGCCACGATCTGGTGCCGGGACAGACCAAACCATACGCCATCCGTATGCCGATGGCCGACACAGGGCGCTTCATCGACAACGAAGACTCCATTTACGTCTATCGTGCTGACGAACTGCTCAACAAGCGCATCGAAGTGACCATCAACGACGATGTGCCGACTTATACCCGTCGCACCTACAGATCTGGTCGCAGGAATGCCCGCACTTCACGAAATAGCAAGGTAGCTCGTAGGAGCAAGGGCAGGACGACAAGGACGAGAACCGCCACGGCCAAACGGTCAAAGAGCAAGGCCAAAGCCAAGAAAGCACCCGCCAAGCGCAAGTCGACTTCAAGCAAGAAGAGAAGACGCAGATAATGGGCCACGGATGAACACGGAGATATACAGAGGAGATTAAGATATGGATGAAGAAGAGAAGATGACTCAGGAAGAACGGGACGACAAGCTCATCAGCGAAGCCTTCCAGAAGCTGCTCGACAGTTATCTGTCATCACGCCACCGCAAGAAAGTGGACCTGATCACGAAAGCATTCAATTTTGCCCGTCAGGCACACAAGGGTGTGCGCCGTCTTTCCGGCGAGCCCTATATCATGCACCCCATCGCCGTGGCACAGATAGCATGTTCTGAAGTCGGTCTCGGTTCCACCAGTATCTGCTCCGCCCTGTTGCACGATGTCGTAGAAGATACCGACTATACGGTAGAGGACATCGAGAACATCTTCGGCCCCAAGATTGCACAGATCGTTGACGGCCTGACCAAAATCAGCGGTGGTATCTTCGGCGAACAGGCCTCAGCTCAGGCAGAGAACTTCAAGAAGCTGCTGCTGACGATGAGCGACGACATCCGCGTAATCCTCATCAAGATCTGTGACCGTCTGCACAACATGCGGACACTCGACTCCCAGCCCGCCAACAAACAATATAAGATTGCTGGTGAGACGCTCTATATCTACGCCCCGTTAGCCAACCGTCTCGGACTCTATAAGGTGAAGTCGGAACTGGAGAACCTGAGCTTCAAGTTTGAACATCCCGACGAATATGCCTCCATCGCCAAGAAGCTGGAGAAGACCCAGAAATCACGTGAGCAGCTGTTTGCCCAGTTTACGGCTCCCATCAAGGAATCCCTCGACAAGATGGGCATCCAATACGAAATCAAACAACGTGTAAAAACCCCTTACTCCATTTGGAGCAAGATGCAGAACAAGCACGTGTCGTTCGACGAGATCTACGACATCCTGGCCGTTCGCATCATCTTTACCCCACGGCAACGGGATGAGGAAGTCAACGAATGCTTCAACATCTATGTGGCCGTCTCTAAAATCTACAAGTCACACCCCGACCGTCTGCGCGACTGGCTGAGCCATCCCAAGGCCAACGGCTACCAGGCCCTGCACGTCACACTGATGTCGAAGACAGGCCAATGGATAGAGGTGCAGATTCGTTCCGACCGTATGGACGAGGTGGCCGAGCAAGGCTTTGCCGCCCACTGGAAATACAAGGACGGACTCGAGGATGAGGAATATACGGAGGACGAGGCCGAGTTGAATGACTGGCTGCGCACCATCAAGGAGATTCTCGACGACCCGCAGCCCGATGCGATGGACTTCCTCGACACCATCAAGCTGAACCTCTTTGCCAGCGAGATATTCGTCTTCACCCCCAAGGGAGAGATTAAGACGATGCCTGCCGGCTGTACGGCCCTCGACTTTGCCTTCTCCATCCACACCTTCCTGGGTAGTCACTGCATCGGTGCCAAGGTGAACCATAAGCTGGTGCCACTGAGCCATAAACTGCAGAGCGGTGATCAGGTGGAAATCCTTACATCCAAGTCACAACACGTCAGCCCCTCATGGATCAACTTTGTCTCGTCGGCCAAGGCCAAGGCCAAGATCCAGGCCATCCTGCGCCGAGACAGTCGTGAGACGCAAAAGAAGGGAGAAGAGATCTTAGAGGCGTTCCTCAAGAAGAACGAGAGGGAATACACGCCTGCCGTCATCGATAAGCTGGCAGAATTCCACGACTTTGAAAAGCGGAACAACTTTCTGGTAGCCATCGGCGAGAAAACGGTCATCCTTGGTGACAAGGACATTGACGAGCTCGACGGTAAGAACAAGGATGACCATGTCTCGGGCTGGCGGAAATACGTTCCCTTTGTCGGCGGCAAGAAGAAAAAAGAAGACGTTCCCAAACAGGACCTTTTCGTCGTGCCCGAGAAATTCAACCGCAAGCAGCCTGTCTACATCAGTGAGGAAAATATCAACCAGTATAAGGTCCCGGGCTGTTGCCACCCTATCCCAGGAGACGATGCGTTAGGCTATATCAACAACAAGAACCAGATTGAGATTCACAAGCGCAACTGTCCTGTAGCCGCCAAACTGAAGACCAGTTTCGGCAATCGTATCCTCGACATCAAGTGGGATATGCACAAGAGGCTCTTCTTCTATGCCACCATCCGCTTGGGCGGCATCGACCGTGTGGGAATGCTGAATGAGATCACCCAGATTGTATCTTCTCAGATGAACGTCAATATTCATACCGTCAATATCACCTGCGAGGATGGCATCTTCGACGGCAGTATCGAACTGCGTGTTCATGACCGCGAGGATGTCAAGTCGATTATCAGTAACCTGAGGGCCGTTTCTGACCTGAAGGAGATTTCGGAAATCATGTAGGCGGGGGACACAAATATGAGAAAAAAGATAATTGGCAAAGGTAAAAAACAGTGGAGAATATGGTTGATAGCTTTTTCCATTATCCATTGTCCTTTATTCATTAGCGAAGCATTCTGTGCTTCGCCCTTCGACAACCCTGACACAATCGTCGTGGCACGCGACGGCACGGGCGCGTTCCGTACCATCGACGAGGCTATAGAGGTATGCCGTGCCTTCATGGATTACCACAAGGTTATATATATTAAGAAAGGTACGTATAAGGAGAAGCTCATCATCCCCTCGTGGCTCCAGAATATCGAGCTCTGCGGAGAGGACATGAATGCGACCGTCATCACCTACGACGACCACGCCAATATCAATAAAATGGGAACCTTCCGCACCTACACCCTGAAGGTCGAAGGGAACGACATCACCCTGAAGAACCTGACGATTGAGAACAACTCTGCCCGCTTAGGGCAGGCCGTCGCCTTCCATACTGAGGGAGACAGGATCAAGGTCATCAACTGTCGCCTGATAGGCCATCAGGATACAATCTACACTGGCGTGGCCAATACCCGCATCTATTTTAAGGGCTGCTATATCTGCGGCACCACCGATTTCATCTTCGGCCCCTCGACGGCGTGGTTTGAGGACTGCACCATCGAGAGCCTCATCAACAGTTACATTACTGCTGCCTCCACGCCTGCAGATGTTGCCTACGGCTATGTCTTCAACAACTGTCGCCTCATCGCTGCTGAAGGGGTCGACAAAGTCTACCTTGGCCGTCCTTGGCGTGATTATGGCTACACGCTCTTTATGAATTGCGACTTGGGACGTCATATCCGTCCTGAAGGCTGGCATCACTGGGAGAAGCAGCGCGAGCAGACAGCCCGCTATCTGGAATACAACAATCGTGGCGAGGGAGCCCAGCCTCAGCAGCGCGTCGCCTGGAGCCGTCAGCTCACTAAGAAAGAGGCTGCCGCCATCACCCCAGCCAACATCTTCGCCCGTCAAGACAGCTGGAATCCCACGAAATAGCCAACAAAATAGTATCTTTTTTGCCTTTTTTCTTGGAAGTTATTATTATTTTTCGTACCTTTGTACTACGAAACTATAAAATAACGTAGTATTAACCCAAATTATTAAGCGTATGAAAAAGATTTTGATGACCATCGTTGCCGTCGTGGCAGCAATGAATGTGAATGCACAAGTTTATGTAGGAGGATCCGTTGGTTTCGGTAGTGTGAAACCCATTGGTGGTGGTGATTCTGAGATGACCTACAAGATTATCCCCGAAATCGGCTACAACCTCAATGACCAGTGGGCCATTGGTGTTGCCTTAGGTTATCAGAAAGGTGCTTGTTCATTAGGTAGTATGGGCTATTCACAGGATGTTGAAAATGAAGTGTTTGGCATTAATCCTTATGCCCGTTTTTCTCCCATCGAATGGGAACCAGTGAAGATATTCTTCGATGGTGGTGTCAGTTTCCAGAGCATCAAGGATATGGGTACTAACTTCTTTCTCGGCATACAGCCTGGCGTAGCTGTCACACTGACTGATGAACTCAGCTTTGTAGCTCACTTCGGGTTCATTGGTTTCGAAACGTTCAGCCCCAGTGGTAAGCTGAAAGATAGCGGCGTTACCAAGAGTGGTAGCGAATTCGGTATCGATCTGAGCAACAGTGTTTCATTCGGACTATACTTCAACTTCTAACGAATTCATATTGAAGATAATATAACGGAGGAACGGTTCTGGCCATTCCTCCGTTAATCCTTTCTATTGTAGATAGTCGAGCTGTTTCTTTAGGGATTGCAGTTCGGTGCGGATACCGATAAGGCTTTCGAGGACATCGGCCTTCTTATCGACACCCTTGCGGTTCTGCAAGAGAATTTTCTTGGCGGCAGCAATCTTGAACCCACGAACCTTCACAAGGTTATGAATTGCGCGAATCTGCTCAATATCCTTCTCCTGATACTGGCGGATCATGGAAGGGCCTGCCGTCTTCGGCTTCAGATAGGGGAACTCCTTCTCCCAGTAACGGAGCGTACTCTCGTTCAAACCGAACATCTTGGCTACTTCGCCGATGTTGTAGTACAATTTGAGGTTTTTGTTCAGATTCAGTGCCATAACTTCAAGAATTTGGTGCAAAGATACTAAAAAAGCCACAGAATACACCGATTATCCCGATTTTTTTTTAATTTTGCAGCCGAAAATGAGAAAAGAAGGCAGAAGGATAGCATCAGCGTGGCTCTTATTGTCGATATTCGTATCGATGATGGTGCTCTCAGGACTGCACCACCATAAGACTTTGGCGGATGTGGGCACCGACTGTTCGGCATGTGCTCACCATGTACACCACTCAGGGCACTTGACTGCTGATGCCAATCACATGGATGACTGCGTTCTCTGCCAGTTCCTCAGTCTCGTTTATACACCAGCAGCCTCTTTACTGGTCGTTATTCCATTCTGTATGACCATCCTGGCCACTCCCAGCAGTATCAACACAGTCTGCTGCGAGGCTGACCAGTACAAACCCACTCGTGCACCTCCCTTCATTCTGTAAACCGCGAGAGACAATTACACATTATTTATTATTATAAGGAAACAGAATGAAGAAAACATATTTCATCCTGTCGCTATTATGGATATGTATGACAGCGACAGCACAGGATCACCATAAGCACTACAACCATGTACATCCGTCGGACTCTACCGATGTATTCTACCGTCATCTGAAACTGAACGAACTGGTGGTAACGGGTGTCACAGGCGACACCAAACTCAAGCATTCCACGGCTCCCATCTCGGTAATATCCGGTAAGGAACTGAGACAGACCACATCCACAAACATCATCGATGCCATTGCCAAGCAGCCAGGCGTCTCACAAATCACCACTGGCAGCGGCATCTCGAAACCCATCATCAGAGGTCTTGGTTACAACCGCATCATCGTGATGAATGAGGGCATCCGTCAGGAAGGCCAACAATGGGGCGATGAGCATGGTATTGAGATAGACCCACAAACAGTGAACTCCGTAGAAATACTCAAAGGCCCCGCCTCTCTGATGTACGGCAGCGATGCAATGGCGGGTGTGCTCATCCTGCACGGTAACCCCATATTGCCTGAAGGTGAAATGAAGGCGAACGTTTCGACAGAATACCAGACAAATAACGGACTCATCGACTACTCACTGAACTTTGCGGGCAATCAGAATGGCTTTGTCTGGGATGCCAGGTTTACTGACAGGTACGCCCATGCCTACAAGAACAAATACGACGGCTACGTGCCTGGTTCGCAGTTCAAGGAACGGGCAGGCCGTCTGATGTTCGGACTGAACAAGTCATGGGGACACTCGCACCTGACTGGTTCCATCTTCCACCAGACACCCAGTATCGTGGAGGGAGAGCGCGACGAAGTGACGGGAGAGTTGGAATGTACCACAGACAATGTCAAAACATACTCCAAAGCCCTGCCCTTCCAGCAGATCAGACACTACAAGGCTGTGTGGGACAACTCCTTCAACCTCCCCAAAGGCTGGCTGAAGGCCATTTTCGGTTATCAGCAGAACCAGCGCCAGGAGTTCGAGGAGGATGCCGACGAATACGAACTGTTCTTCAAGCTCCATACCATCACCTACGACCTGCGTTATCTGACAGAGGAGATGAACGGGTGGAAAATGGCCGGAGGCATCAATGGCATGTGGCAGCAGTCGCTGAACTTAGGCGAGGAATCACTGATCCCCGAATATAAGCTCTTCGACATCGGCGGCTATGCAACTGTCAGCAAGTCATTGGGCCACTTGACTTTTAACGGCGGACTGCGCTATGATAATCGTCATTTGGACTTCCACTCGCGAAACTTTGGGGGACTGACGGGCAGCATCGGTACCGTTTGGAATGCCAACGAGCACCTGAACCTCAGACTTAACCTGGCCCGTGGCTTCCGTGCACCCAACATGAGCGAACTCGGCTCTGACGGTATCCATGAAGGGACGCTCCGCTATGAAATGGGTAATCCAGACCTGAAAGCAGAGTACAGCTGGCAGGCCGACCTTGGACTCGACTTCACCTCACAGTATTTCTCGGCGCAATTGGCCCTCTTCGCCAACCGCATTGAGAATTATATCTTCGCCAAGCGTATTGACAAAGTGATAGAGGATGGCTTCCGAACCTATGAATATACGCAGGGCGATGCCCGGTTGTTGGGCTTCGAGGCAGGCTTTGACTTCCATCCCATCCACAAGATCCATTTCCAGAACACATTTTCTTATGTCGATGCTCAGCAGATGGACGCTGACAATGATGCGAAATATCTGCCGATGACGCCTGCCCCCCGATGGACTTCAGAACTGAAATACGAGATCACCCACCACGGGCACGCAACCTTAAATAATGCCTATATATCGCTGGGGATGGAGTGCAACCTCGCACAAAATCATTATTATAAGGTGGACGATACCGAGACCGCTACACCGAGCTACACATTACTTAGCCTCTCGGCGGGTACCGACTTGAACATCCATCACAAAAAAGTGGCAGAACTGTATGTCACAGCCGACAACCTGCTGAACCGTGCCTACCAGAATCACCTCAGCCGACTGAAGTATTGCGATGTCAACAATGCGACAGGACGACAGGGCGTTTACAACATGGGGCGTAACGTTGTCTTCAAGGTGATAATCCCGATAGAACTATAACAAGGGATTATCTTAAGCAAAAACAACTTGTTTTGGTGTCGAAAAGACTATCTAAACGATGCGAAGAAAGCATCTCTTTCAGACCAAAACAAGTTGTTTTACTTTTACGCAGCGGCCATCTTATAGGCCAGCATAGTATCTATTGATCTCTCTTATAGATTTGCTAATTCAACTACTTTATCCACAGCGGCTGAAAGGCCGTCGGGGTTCTTACCACCTGCACTGGCGAAATGTGGCTGGCCACCACCACCGCCTTGCATCAACTTGGCTGCCTCGCGAACCAACTGACCCGCATTCAGGCCGTGATCCTTCACCATATCGTCGCTAAGCATCACATTCAAGAGCGGTTTGCCGTCGAAAACGGTACCCACGACACAAAGAAGATTCTTAGGTACAAGTTCACGCACCTTAAAGACAAGGTCCTTGGCGGCATTGGCCATCATGTCGAATTTACCTGTCACCACCGTCACACCATTCACCGTACGAGCCTTGCTGACGAGCTCTTTCGACAGGGCCTGCACACGCTGAGCCTGGAACTGCTCGATGTCTTTCTTCATCGAGTCGTGCTCCTCAATATACTTGGCGATAACACTCTGCAGATCTTTGGCATTATTGAAGAACGCCTTCACGGCCTTCAGCATATCCTCAGTCTGATACAGCAGTTCCTCGCACTCTTTGCCCGTCTTGGCCTCAATACGACGGATACCTGCAGCCACACTACTCTCAGAAATAATCTTGAAGAAACCGATGCGGCCTGTACTGGAGGCGTGGATACCACCACAGAACTCACAAGAGGGGCCAAAGCGCACCACGCGCACCTTATCGCCATACTTCTCGCCAAAGAGGGCGATGGCACCAAGTTTCTTGGCATCCTCGAATGGAACGTCACGATGCTCATCAAGCTGGATATCCTGACGGATCATATCGTTCACCATACGCTCCACCTCACGGATCTGCTCGTCGCTCACTTTCTCGAAATGCGAGAAATCGAAACGGAGGGTATCTGGCGAAACGAACGAACCCTTCTGCTCAACATGATCGCCCAAAACCTGCTTCAAGGCATAGTCAAGCAAGTGGGTAGCGGTATGATTGGCAGCAGAGGCATTTCGCTTATCAGTATCCACACAGGCCATGAACTGAGCCGTGGGATCCTTCGGCAACTGCTTTACAATATGAACGGTCTGATTATTCTCGCGCTTGGAGTCTATAATATCAATGGTTTCAGTCTCATTGCAGATGACACCGCAGTCACCGACCTGTCCACCCATCTCACCATAGAACGGCGTGTAGTCGAGCACAAGCTCATAGAACTCGTTCTTCTTCTGCGTCACCTTCCGATAGCGGAGGATTCGGCATTCATATTCCGTATAGTCATAGCCAACGAACTGCTGTTCACCTGCTGCCAGCTCCACCCAGTCGCTGTTTTCAACGGCAGCGGCATTGCGGGCACGCTCTTTCTGTTTCTGCATCTCCACATTGAACTGTTTCTCATTCACAGTAAAGCCGTTCTCACGGCAAATCAACTCCGTGAGGTCGAGGGGGAAGCCGTAAGTATCGAAGAGACGGAAGGCCTGAACGCCATCCAGTTCCTTCTCTCCCTTGTTTTTCATCTCCTCCATTGCCTTGTCGAGCAAAGAGATACCCTTATCGAGGGTACGCAGGAAAGCCTCTTCTTCTTCCTTCATCACCTTGCCGATGAGCTGCTGCTGAGCCTTCAACTCAGGGAAGGCATCGCCCATCTCTGCCACCAAAGTCGGCAGCAGCTTAAACAAGAAGCCGTCTTTCTGGCCGAGGAAAGTATAGGCATAGCGCACGGCACGACGAAGGATACGACGAATGACATAACCAGCCTTGGCATTCGAAGGCAGCTGGCCATCGGCAATAGAGAAAGATACGGCACGAAGATGGTCAGCGCAGACACGCATGGCAACGTTGATGTCATCCTGCTCTTTACTGATGGGAGCATCCTGTTCTTCCTCAAACGTCACATATTTCAGGCCTGTAATCTGTTGCTCAGCCTTGATGATGGGCTGGAAGACGTCAGTATCATAGTTAGAGTGCTTGCCCTGAAGCATACGCACAAGGCGTTCGAAGCCCATACCTGTATCAATGACATTCATAGAGAGTTTCTCCAAAGAGCCATCAGCCTTGCGGTTGAACTGCATGAACACAAGGTTCCAGATCTCAATCACTTGGGGATCGTCCTTATTTACGAGATCACGGCCACTGATGCCAGAGGCCTTACGCTGCTCAGGCGTACGACTGTCGACATGGATCTCAGAGCAGGGACCACAGGGACCTGTGTCGCCCATCTCCCAGAAATTGTCATGCTTGTTGCCGTTGATGATGTGATCTTCAGGCACATGCTTGGCCCAGTACTGTGCGGCCTCATCGTCACGGGGGATATTCTCCTCGGGCGAGCCCTCAAATACAGTCACATAAAGATCCTCCGGATTCAACTTCAGCACATCCACCAGGTACTCCCAAGCCATATCAATGGCGCCCTCCTTGAAGTAGTCGCCAAACGACCAGTTGCCGAGCATCTCGAACATCGTGTGGTGATAGGTATCGTGCCCCACCTCCTCAAGATCGTTGTGCTTGCCGGAGACGCGGAGACACTTCTGCGTGTCGGCCCTGCGGCGTGGCTCCGGGTCGCGCGTACCTAATATAATATCTTTCCACTGGTTCATACCGGCATTAGTGAACATCAGTGTTGGGTCATCCTTAATCACCATCGGAGCTGAGGGCACAATAGCGTGCTGCTTCGATTCAAAGAACTTCTTGAATGAGTCGCGAATCTCGTTTGCTGTCATCATTTTATTTACGATTTACGTATTTACTATTTACTTTTTATTGCTAATTGGCTGCAAAGGTACAAAAAAAATCCTAAAAAGGCAGGTTTCTCAGTTTTTTTTCGTAATTTTGCAGTCAAACTAAAGACCACAGGAAGAATGGACGACGAAACAAGAGACGAGATTTTGGAACAGCAGGAGTCGGAAGGCACCGAGGAGACTGTCACAGAGCAGGAAACCGAAGGCCACTCCGACTATAAACCCGTGAACCGTTTCGATGCGGCAGCGGTGCATCACCTCTCAGGGATGTACCAGAACTGGTTTCTGGATTACGCCTCATACGTAATCCTGGAACGTGCCGTGCCCAATATCGAGGACGGCTTTAAGCCGGTGCAGCGCCGCATCATGCACTCGATGAAGCGGATGGATGACGGCCGGTATAACAAAGTTGCCAACATCGTGGGCCACACGATGCAGTTCCACCCCCACGGCGATGCCTCCATCGGCGATGCTTTGGTACAGTTGGGCCAGAAGGACCTGCTTGTGGATACACAGGGTAACTGGGGTAACATCCTCACCGGTGACCGTGCCGCAGCACCGCGATATATCGAGGCGCGTCTCTCCAAGTTCGCCATCGACACCGTGTTCAACCCCAAGACCACCGAGTGGCAGCTCAGCTATGACGGCCGTAACAAGGAACCGATAGCCCTACCTGTGAAATATCCACTGCTCCTGGCCCAGGGGGCTGAGGGTATTGCTGTAGGCCTCTCCTCGAAAATCCTGCCCCACAATTTCTGTGAGATCTGCGATGCCGCCATCAGTTATCTGCATGGCCAGGAGTTCCACCTCTATCCCGACTTCCAGACGGGAGGCAGCATCGATGTCACGAAATACAACGACGGTCAGCGAGGCGGTATATTAAAGGTGCGCGCAAAGATTGAGAAACTCGACCAGAAGACCCTCGTCATCCGTGAGCTACCCTACTCGAAGACTGTCGGCACCCTCATCGAGAGCATCACCAAGGCCATCGAAAAAGGTAAGATCAAGGCCAAGCGTGTCGACGACCTGACCTCCGCACAGGTAGAGATTCAGGTCCACCTGATGCCTGGTGTATCGAGCGACAAGACCCTCGATGCCCTCTATGCCTTCACCGACTGTGAAATCAACATTTCACCCAACTGTTGTGTCATCAAGGATCAGAAGCCGCAGTTCCTCACAGTGAGTGATGTGCTAATCCATAACGTAGAGCGTACTAAGGACCTCATCCGTCAGGAACTTGAGATTCGCAAGAACGAACTTTTGGAACAGTTGCATTTCCAGTCGTTGGAGAAAATCTTCATCGAGGAGCGTATCTATAAGGACAAGAAGTTTGAGGAGGCACCCAACGTGGATAAAGTCTGCGAACATATCGACGAACGTCTCACGCCCTACTACCCCACCCTCATCAGAGAAGTCACGAAGGACGATATCCTCAAGCTGTTGGAAATTAAGATGCAGCGCATCCTGAAATTCAACAAAGAGAAAGCCGATGAACTGATGGCCCGTATCAAGGCGGAGATCGAGGAGATTGACCGCGACCTGGCTAATCTTGTGGAAGTAACTGCCGACTGGTTCCAGTTCTTGAAAGACAAGTACGGCAAGGAACACCCACGCCTGACGGAGATCCGTAACTTCGACACCATCGAGGCCGCTAAGGTGGCCGAGGCCAACCAAAAGCTCTATATCAACCGCGCAGACGGTTTCATAGGCATGGGGCTGAAAAAAGATGAATTTGTCTGCAACTGCTCCGACATCGACGACATTATCATCTTCTACAAAGACGGTAAGTACAAGGTCATCCGCGTAGCAGAGAAAGTATTTGTAGGCAAGAACATCCTACACGTGGCCGTCTTCAAGAAGAATGACGCCCGCACCACCTACAACGTCGTCTACCGCGACGGCCGAAAAGGCTACTACTATATGAAACGTTTCAACGTGACCTCAATGACGCGCGACAAGGAGTACGACCTGACGCAAGGCACGCCCGGCTCTAAGGTGATGTACTTCACCGCCAACCCTAATGGTGAAGCAGAAATCATCAAGGTCACTCTCGACCCAGACCCGAAAATCAAGAAAATATTCCTTGACAAGGATTTCTCTGAGGTCATGATCAAGGGCCGCACCTCGAAAGGCAATCTGCTCACCAAATATTCCGTACACCGTATCGGATTGAAGAGTCACGGTCACTCAACACTCGGCGGACGGAAAGTGTGGTACGATCCTGATGTCAACCGCCTGAACTACGATGAACATGGAAGACTGCTCGGCGAGTTCTACGATGAAGACCAGATACTCGTCATCCTCGACAATGGCGACTTCTATTTGACGAACTTCGATATCAACAATCATTTTGAGGAGAATATCCTACGCATCGAGAAGTTTAAGGCCGACAAGACATGGACGGCAGTGCTCTTCGATGCCGACAATCAGGGCTATCCCTACCTGAAGCGCTTCCTGATGGATGCCTCAAAGAAAAAACAGAACTGGCTCAGCGACAATCCTGCCTCGAAGCTGATCCTGTTGACCGACACAGTTTACCCATGCATCAAGGTAACCTACGGTGGTGCCGATGAATTCCGTGGCTCGGAGGAAATCGATGCCGAGCAGTTCATTGCCGTCAAGGGTTTTAAGGCCAAGGGCAAACGTATCAGCACATGGCAAATCGAAAGTATCAAGGAACTGGAACCCACGAGGCTTCCTGAGGAACCCGACGAGGAAGAAAACGCTCAACTTTTAACGACAGGCTCTCAACTCGAAGAAGACCTCGACCCTGATGCCGGTAAAAGTGAGCAGCAAGTTCGCGATGAACTGACAGGACAACTCAGGCTCTTCGACGACGAAGAGTAGCAAATAATATAATGTACGCGCGAAAAAGAAACTCCGCCAACGAGTAAAATTGCCGGAAACTTTTGGCAGAATGGATAAAAATGACTACCTTTGCACCCGCTAAAGCAGCGGAAAGGCTAAAAAGAGCGCGCCTGTGGCGGAATTGGTAGACGCGCCAGACTTAGGATCTGGTGTCTATGACGTGCAGGTTCGAGTCCTGTCAGGCGCACTTTTTATGCAGAAATGGCATGATTTTATCAGAAAATCGTTCAAAATGAAAAAAAAACTTAAACTTTTCTTGGCGGTTTCAAATAAAATGCCTATTTTTGCAGCGATTTATGTAGAGAATCATATATATATGTCTAATTATAATTTAAAAATCAATGAAAAAGAAAATTATTAATGGTATTCTCTTAGTGGCTCTTATCGTGGCTGCTTCGAGTGCATTTGTTTCTTGTAAGGACAATGATGCCGACTCTCAGACCGAGTTGTTGGCAAAAATTGCAGATCTCAAAAAGCAGATTGATGATCTGAAAGGAGTTGTCGGTCCTCAGGGTCCCCAAGGAGAAAAGGGTGAGAAAGGCGACAAGGGTGACACTGGCGCAAAAGGCGACAAAGGTGACACTGGCGAAAAAGGTGACAAAGGTGACACTGGCGAAAAAGGCGAAAAAGGTGACAAAGGTGACACTGGCGAAAAAGGTGAAAAGGGCGACAAGGGTGACAAGGGTGACACCGGCGAAAAGGGTGCTGACGGCGCTACTTACGACGACACCGCCGTTTGGGCAAAGATTTCAGAATTGGAAGGCCTGCTCACTGCTCTTCAGAATCAGGTTAACGGACTGAATCTGGATGATATGGCTACTCAGACTTGGGTAACTGAGCAGATTGAGAACATCCAGACGGAGATTAACCTCCTGACAACTCTGATTGAGAATCTGACCAACGTTGCCATCACTGGCATTGAGATTAATAAGATTACTAATCCTCTCTTCGGTCTCGACACACCGTTCGGCATCGACTCTAAGTTGCTGATCAACCTCTTCGGTGAGGCAAAGAAGGATCTCTATTTCTTCAACCCCGTTACAGGTGAGCGTGATGCAGTTGCTCCTGCAGGTAAGTTGTCTAATGGCTTTGCTGGCAACATCTATGTTACAGTGAACCCCTTCACAACCGACTTCTCTGGCAAACTGGTTTCTCTGGTGAACACCGCTGGTCAGAATGTACCCGTTAAGCTGTCTGCACTGCAGGCTACCAACGTTGTTCTGACTCGTACAGAGGGTGGTTCGTATGTTATCTCAACCGGTATTCTTGATGATTATCTCGATGCTATGGAGTTCAACTACATCCCTGAGGATATTGAGGATATGAAGGAGTCTATCAAGACTGCCATCAAGGAACGTAACAAGGTAGAGATGGTTGATCTGGCCACCAAGATTTGGAACATATTCTCTGCAAACACATTCCCCCTCTATCAGATTGAGGCATCTTGGAGCGATGGTTGCTACAAGTCAAAGGCTGACATCAACGCCATCTCACTGAAGCCGCTGTCATACGACTTCGATCTGGCTGACCTTGCTGAGTATGATGATGACAATATCACTGCTCTTGAGAGCCTTGAGGAATATGTTGTAAACGTTAGCACTAAGACTCAGAGCACACGCAACAAGATCTGGCGCTTCCTCAACAAATTCAACTCAAAGATTGCCAACCCGATTCTGAGCAATATCAACTGGGCCATCCAGCCGACACTGCTTATTCAGGAAGGTGAAGAGATTGTTCACCCCGCAGTTGGTGAGGATGCAAGTCTGTTCACAAGATTTAAGGAGGGCGAAATTATCCTGATGCCTACCTCTTGGACAGCTGAACTCGTAGCACCTGCTTTCAAGAAGTTCGTTGGTGTCGTTGCTATCGACGGTCAGGCAAAGGCTGAGGAGCTCGCTGCTATTAACACTGGTGACCTCGGTAAGCTCGTTGACGGTAGTGTTCAGCAGATTCCTCTCAAGATTGAGGCTGGCCACACTTATAAGATTCAGTACACCGCTATCGACTACTTCGGCCGTGTTAAGAATCTGTACTACACCATCCGCGGTGCAAAATAATATGAACGAAATCAATAATAAATAAAAGAGAATATGAAAATGAAGAAAACAATATTGTCTTGCCTGCTGGCACTGGGATTCATCTCAGCATCCGCACAGGAGCAGCAGCCTAAGACTGAATACGTTTTCAATCCTCACTGGTATGTACAGGTTCAGCCCCTGGGCATCCAGCATACCCTCGGTGAGGTTGATTTCGGTGACTTGAATTCATACAACGTTCAGGCTGCTATCGGCCGTCAGTTTGACCCCATCTTCGGCGCACGTCTGGCTGTTAATGCCTGGCAGAGCAAGGGTGGTTCTAAGATTAACGATAACAAGTACACTTGGGATTGGAAATACGTAGCTCCTTCACTGGATCTGACTATCAATCTGTCAAATGCACTCTGTGGTTTCAACCCCAACCGTGTGTTCAACTTCGGTGTATTCCTCGGTGTAGGTGCAAATATCGCATTCAGCAACGATAAGGCTGCTGATGCCCAGAAAGCCATGAACGCTACTTATGGTGTTAACACACTGGAGTATCTGTGGGATGGCTCAAAGGTGAATATCTTAGGTCAGGGTGGTATCACCGCTGACTTCAAGATCAGCGATGCTATCAGCCTCGGTCTCGAACTGAGTGCCAATACGCTGAGCGACAAGTACAACTCTAAGAAGGCTGGCAACTGGGACTGGTACTTCAATGCCCTCGCTGGTGTGAAGATCAATCTGGGTGAGACTTACTCTACCCGTGTAATCCCTGCTCCGGAGCCCGAGATTCGCTATGTAGAGAAGATTGTTGAGAAGATTGTTGAGGTTCCCGCTCCCGCTCCTCAGATTGAGCCGATGCGCCGCGACGTATTCTTCAAGATCAACTCTTTCAAGATTACAGACGAAGAGGCTTACAAGGTTAAGGAGATTGCCGATTACCTGAACAAGTACCCCACTTCAAAGGTTATCGTAACAGGTTATGCTGACGCCGGAACAGGTAATGACAAAATCAACGATCGCCTCGCTGCCCAACGTGCTGATGCAGTTGTAAAGGCTCTGAAGGAACAGTACAGCATTGCTGCTAGCCGCATCTCATACGACAGCAAGGGTGCTCGTGTTCAGCCGTTCGCAGAGAACGATATGAACCGTGTAAGTATCTGTATCGCAGAGTAATTTGGACACAGTAAAATAAAAATGCCCAACCTTGCGTCTTCTTCAAGTAAAGGCGGAAGGTTGGGCTTTTAAAATAAATGACAACATGAAAAAGACAATAATCACACTAATCGTTGCAGGACTTACAGTGCCTGCTTTGGCGCAGTACGATGGCGAAGGCTTCTATCGTATTAAGAACTTGGGAGCTGCAAAAAGGTATGTATCCATTGCCAATAATAAGGTAGAAAAAAGTGCCAAGGAAGTAAGCTTACAGGCAGGTGCAGCTCAGGAGATTTCAGTTTGGTCACTCAGAACGGTAAAAGACCCTGTCAGCAATCCAGGTTCGATTCTCTATGTATCTGGCACTACTGACAACCTCTCTTTAGAGGCTCAAGGCATGAGGACCAAGGATTTAATTGGCCAATACAAATTACAGGCAAGTGGCTCGACACTCTGGAGTGAAGCCAAAGGCGTTCAGGTTTATTTGGTTGACAACTATGAGGCAAGCACAAAGGATGATGCTGAAGTTCGGATTGTCACCAACAAGATAAGAAGCCAGGCTGGTTCATACGCAAGTTGGGAATTCATCAAAGTAGACAACCAGAAGGAATTCTTTGGTGTAGCCCCAGAAATCAAGGTTGGAGATAAATATTATACAACTTTATATGTATTTTTTGCATACGAGTTGGCTGATGGCATGAAGGCTTATTATGTAGATAAGCACTTAGATGAGAGCCTTTCCAAATTTGCAGAGACACCTGTGGCAGAACTTGTTGAGATTACGGGTCAAGTTCCCGCGGGAATACCTGTCATTCTGGAATGCAGTTCACAGGATCCTGCTGACAATATCTTAAAGCCGCTGACTTCAACTGCAGTAAAGATTGACAATAGCAAGAATGAACTTACAGGTAATCGGTTCTGCTTCTATTCTCTATTTGGAGGTAAGGAGAAAACATCCACAGAGTACTGGAATGAGCTTAGGAATGTAGTAGAATATGAAAGTTCTATGCGAGTTCTGGGTGTAGATAAGAGTGGAAAACTGGCTTTTGTTCCTGCAGCTAAGAATCAATTGGAATGGACAGACAAGACCACAAAGGGTTACCTGCCAGCAAATATCGCATACTATACTAAAACGACAGGTTTAAACGCCTCTGCTTCCATACAGTTGGTTGATTCAGAAGGATTCAAGACTGCCAATGAAACTGCTGAGGCTGCCAAGGAGGCTGCTGAGGCTGCTGAAGAACTATTAAGGAAAGAAGCCAAGTTCAACGAGCAGAAAAATGCAAAGAAGAAGGAATGCGACGATATGGCTATGGAAGGCGATGACGACCACTGTCGCGAACTCATCGATAAGGCCAAGAAGGACATCGATGACTTGCAATTCGATAAAGACAAGTCGCTCGACGACAACCTGGCAGCCATTGATGCCATCATAAATCAGCTTGCTGCCGACCTTGCCGCCTACCGTGCCGCCAGTGGTATTGAAGGTATTAGACTGTCAGAGGCTGCTGATGGTGTCTGGTACAATCTTCAGGGCCGTCGTCTGCAGGGTTCTCCCAAGCAAAAGGGTATCTACATCAACAATGATCGGAAAATCATCAACAAGTAACCCCAAAACTTGAAAGCATAAAAAATCCGCCAGTGAAATTGCATCACTGGCGGTTTTATATTGTACATTATCATTAGAAAATACTATAGATAAATCTTACATCCACGACAGGAAAAACCTTGAAGTCTTTAATTATTTCCACATAGTCACCCACTTTACCCTTAATGCCATGCACATCTCTGGCAAGATCAGTACCATCATGGGTGATAATACGGGGGGATCCGCCCCAGAACATCGCTCCTAAATCAACTGCAACATGAAAACGGTCGTCGTTTTTCAGCAATCGACCACCATAGCCAACACCCAAATAAGGTTTGAAGGAATTAGTTCTTACTTCCGCCTTAACCATACCTTCTTCATTGGGTACCATCATATATGTATGCGAAACACCGTTCTCATCGGTCATTTTCCCCAAAGGCATGCCCATACGTCCATACGAAGACAACATCTTATACAATGATTCAATCTCAGTAGGACTGTTTATCTCGTATTGCCCAATGGAGAACACTGGAATAATTTCATAAGGAGCGATCTCGCCCCTTCTGAATTTCTGCACACTCTCATAAGATATCATTGTCTTATCATAGAGCCTGTTGTACATTCCCAAAGCCAGAAGTGATGGCATTGCCTCCGTGACATTATAGCCATCAGCTATCTTTGAAGGCCCCCAGAAAAAACCAGCGGTAATGTGCCAGCGACGATCCCGTATAAATGGGAATACATCTACCATCACCTTCAGATTGTGATAGGTAGGACGGCCTATCATTTCCACCTCATCTTCTACCTTATAACCCGAAAGATCCTCCAGCAGAGCAGCCATCTTATCAAACTTTGTCTCAACGCGATTGCCATTAGCATCGTATTTGCTTTCCTTTGTTTCACCGACCTGAACATCAAAATGCATATGCTGATGGATTGGCGGCATAAAGGCCCAACCAGCACGAAGCTGAACATAATTTCCGACAGGTGTGGCCACATCAAAGCCAATGCCAGTCGTACCTAAAGTCAGTGACGCATTGAGATGATTGAAAAAAGGCATTTTATAACCACTTTCATTCAATATCTTGTATTCCTGGGCTGTTGCTGACAAAACGCCAGACAGGAAAAAGACAGATAAAACGATTTTCTTCATTCTCTCACCATTCTATTGAATAATTACTTCATTCGCCACCGTCCGTCTCGCTCTGTCATAGGCACGACAACCTCCTCGTTGGTGGAGTCTCCGAAACAAAGGACAAGAAAGACGTTGGTATATTTTTGTATCGTGTCCGTCTTCGCATTGGCGATGCGGACCTCACGAATGCCATGATGTTCCTTTTCCTGCAGGGCCATAAACTGTTTATAGGCTGTCAACAGCTCCTCCCGGTAGTCATCAGGAATACTGTCCATCCCGTCTTTTCCTTCAAGGAAATGGTCATATTCTCCCCTCAGCAGATGGTCATAATAACCTTTGGCTGCCAAAGAGGCCATTTCCTCTGGCGAGGCATTGCCACAGGAAGAAAACAAGACGGCGGAAACGCCCAATAAACCTACAAGGAAACTTCTCATCTGGCTATTTCTGACGAATAAACACATTGATCGGCGATCCTGTCAGCGTCCAGTTCTCGCGAATCTTATTCTCGAGGAAACGCTTATAGGGTTCCTTCACATACTGCGGCAGGTTGGCATAAAACACAAATGTAGGAATCTGAGTATCTGGTACCTGCGACACATACTTGATCTTGATATATTTTCCCTTGATGGATGGCGGCGGGAAGGCCTCAATCAGTGGAAGCATCACCTCATTGAGTTTCGTCGTACCGATACGCACCTTACGGTTCAGGTAAACCTGTTTCGCTGTTTCAAGAACCTTGAAGATACGCTGCTTTGTCAAGGCCGAAGCAAAGATGATAGGGAAATCTACAAATGGAGCCATACGCTGTCGGATAGCATTCGTAAAGGTGTCAATGACCACCTGCGACTTATCCTCTACCAAATCCCACTTGTTGACCACGACCACCAGACTCTTGTTGTTCTTCTGGATCAACTGGAAGATGTTCATATCCTGGGCCTCGATACCACGGGTGGCATCAATCATCAAGATACATACATCCGAATTCTCAATGGCACGGATGCTGCGCATCACGCTGTAAAACTCCAGATCTTCCGTCACCTTGTTTTTGCGACGGATACCTGCCGTATCAACCAGATAGAAGTCAAAGCCGAACTTGTCGTAACGCGTATAGATACTATCGCGAGTCGTTCCGGCAATCTCCGTCACGATGTTCCGTTCCTCACCGATAAAGGCATTGATCAGGCTCGACTTGCCTGCATTCGGCCGGCCTACAACCGCAAAACGTGGAATGCCCTCTTCCAACTGGTCGCCACTCTTCTCTGGTAAGACTTCAAGGACCTTATCAAGCAGATCGCCTGTACCACTGCCCGTAGCAGCACTGATACAATACGGATCACCTAATCCCAGTTTGTAAAACTCATACTGGTCGTAGAGATTCTTGTTGTCATCGGCTTTATTGGCCACAAGGATCACCGGAAGCTTGGCACGACGCAGAATCAGTGCCACATCCATATCCCAGTCAGTCACCCCGTTCTTGATGTCACAAAGGAACAACACCAAATCTGCCTCCTCTGTGGCTATAATCACCTGTTTGCGGATTTCCTCCTCAAATATATCATCAGAGTTCACCACCCAGCCACCGGTATCGACGACTGAGAACTCCCGTCCATTCCATTCACATTTCCCATACTGACGATCGCGGGTGGTACCTGCCTCGTCGCTGACAATCGCCTGACGCGATTTGGTCAGCCTGTTAAACAAGGTTGACTTTCCCACATTTGGACGTCCCACGATCGCTACTAAATTTGCCATAAGCTTTAATCTTTTATTCCGGATTATATCCGAAGTTATTCAATTCTTTCTGCGAAGACCGCCAGTCTTTATCAACTTTCACAAACACTTCCAGGAAGATGGGCTTGCCAAAGAATTTCTCCAGCGACTTGCGGGCCTCTGTACTCACTTTCTTTAGCGCCACACCCTGATGCCCGATAATGATACCCTTCTGACTGTCACGCTCCACATAGATGATGGCATTGATATGAATATGCTTTTCATCTTCCTTGAAACGTTCCACGCTTACCTCCACAGAATAGGGAATCTCCTTGTCATAATAGAGCAGAATCTTCTCACGGATAATCTCAGAGACAAAGAAACGCGCCGGTTTGTCTGTCAACTGGTCTTTATCGAAATAGGCAGGACTCTCGGGCAGCAGTTCCTGGATACGTTTCAGAAGCATATCCGTACCGAACTTGTTCTTGGCAGAGATGGGCAGGATCTCGGCATTCGGCAACAAGACGTGCCATTTCTCAACGATATCGCCCAAGGTCTTCTCGTCGCTCTCGTCAATCTTATTGATGAGCAGCAATACCGGCACCGTCATCTTGGCCACTTTATCAAGGAAGTCCTTGTTTTTCTCCGGGTTTTCCACCACGTCCGTGACATAAAGCAACACGTCGGCATCCTGCAAAGCCGATTCTGAGAAAGCCAGCATGGACTCCTGAAGCTTATAATTTGGCTTCAGGACACCGGGCGTATCAGAGAAGACGATCTGCATATCCGGTGTATTAACGATACCCATAATCCGATGCCGGGTGGTCTGTGCCTTGAAAGTGGCAATGGAAATCCGTTCCCCGACTAACTGGTTCATCAGCGTGGACTTCCCCACATTCGGGTTTCCAACGATATTTACAAATCCTGCTTTATGCATAGTCTCCCTTTAGACGAAAAAACGCATTCTTTCAGAGAAGGATGCGTTTTTTCGTATTGTTTACTTAAAGTTACTTGTCACCGTCATAAGCCCACCTGTAATAGGATGCGCCGTGGACAAATCCCGCGCCGAAAGCCGTAAAGATCATATTGTCTCCCTTCTTCAGTTTGGATTCGTTCTCCCAGAGGGCAAGAGGTATCGTCGCAGCACTGGTATTGCCAAAATGCTCGATATTCACCATCACCTGCTCCATCGGAACCTCCAGACGCTTGGCAACGGCTTCAATGATACGCATATTGGCCTGATGAGGAACAATCCATTGGATATTGTCCTTGTTCAGTCCATTACGCTCAGCAATCAGTGCACAGTCATCACTCATATTCGTCACCGCATAGCGGAACACGGTACGTCCTTCCTGATACAAGTAGTGCAAACGATGGTCAACCGTGAAATGTGATGGAGGGCAAACGGATCCCCCTGCTTTCATATGCAGGAAGGGAAGTCCCTTGCCGTCGGCCCGGAAGTAGGAGTCCATCACGCCGAGATTCTCCTCTTCACTGGCCTCCAAAAGAACGGCAGCAGCCCCATCACCAAAAAGCGGACAGGTCTGGCGATCCTTATAGTCGGTAATCGACGACATCTTGTCGGCCCCAATCACAATCATCTTACGATAACGCCCGCTCTGTATCATCGACGCGGCAACGTCAAGTGAATAGAGGAATCCACAGCAAGCACCCCAGAAGTCAAATGCAAACGCATTCTTCAGACCGAGCTTACCCAGAACGATGCTGGCTGTCGATGGGAATTTATAATCAGCGGTAGAGGTGGACACAATCAGCGCATCTATCGAATCCAGGTCTACACCTGTCTTCTGGATCAGCTGCTTGGCAGCCTTACGGGCCATATAAGAAGTGCCGAGTCCCTCTTCTGTCAGGATACGGCGCTCCTTGATACCCACCCGCGTCATAATCCACTCGTCGTTGGTGTCTACCATCCGCGACAATTCCTGATTCGTAAGGACATAGTCGGGCACATAGCCACCAACACCCGTGATTATCGCGCTAATCTTTTTGCTCATTATTCAGCGACTTCTTCCTCCTTCTTAATAGCTACCTTACCACGATAGTAACCGCATGTCGGGCATACTGTGTGATATACATAGTAAGCTCCGCAGTTGGGGCATACAGCCAGTGTAGGTGCTACAGCCTTGTCGTGAGTACGACGCTTGGCCTGACGAGTACTTGATTGTCTTCTTTTAGGATGTGCCATAATTCTTTTTACTATTTAAAATTCTACAATGTCGATTTTAACTTCAATAGCTTGCTCCACCGGGGGTCTACGGGCTGGTCGGACACCTCATCGCTGCTTCGGTCAGCTGAGAGCTCTTCCAGAGCTTTGCTCATAGCAGGGTTGCACTTGCCAGGTGCATGCACATGCTTAATGGGTATAGCCAGCACCACAAACTCATAAATGAGCCACGACGTGTCGAGTATTCCTTCGTCCTCAGGCACCGTAATGACATCATCTTCCTCGGAGTAAACCGTACCAAACTTCACCGTCAGCAGATTGTCAGCCTCAATCGGCTGCTCCATATCGTCAAGACAGCGGTCGCAGGTCACGGTCACTGTGCCCTTGGTGTGAAACCGAAGTTCATAAAAGCCGGTTGTCTTGCGTATAGACACCGACACGTGCAAGGTTCCTTGTCTCACCTCCAAACTGTCCAGAGCCTCAAAGAACTGGTTATCCAAGTCGAAATCCAAGGTAGTCACCTCGTCTGTCAGACTCTTCAAATGAATCTTAAACTGCTCTAAACTACACATTTACTCGCTATTTGGGGTGCAAAGTTACGAATATTTTCTCAGATAAGAAACACTTATTTGCTTTTTTTATGTTTTTGAACGAAAAACACTGACCGCAAAGCCTTATTTCCGCACACTTTCTTTCTATCTGTGCAACTTATCTCTTCAATTCTATTCTGAAAGTAGTACCGACGCCAACTTCCGATGCCTTGACAAAAATCCTGCCCTTATGGTACTCCTCCACGATTCGCTTTGCCAACGACAAGCCAAGTCCCCAACCACGCTTCTTTGTCGTGAAACCGGGTGTAAACACATTCTTGATATCCTTCTTCTTAATGCCCTTGCCATTGTCACTCACTTCTATGACGACACGACTCTCCTCCTCAGTCAGCGTCAAGTCTATCCGACCCTTACCCTCCATCGCGTCAACGGCATTCTTACAGAGATTCTCGATCACCCATTCAAACAACTGGGCATTCATCTTGACAATCACCTCGTTTTCTGGCAGATGTCTTATGATTTCCACTTTCTTGGAGGTGCGCCGGTCCATATAGTCCACAACATGCGCCAAGACTTCGTTCATAGAAGCATCGACGGGCTCTGGCAGCGAACCAATCTTCGAAAAGCGTTCAGCTATCAGTTCCAGTCGTTTCACGTCCTTGTTCATCTCCGGGATCAGGTCGTCATCAGGATAGTTCTCCTTCAAAATCTCCACCCATGCCATCAGACTGGATATAGGTGTACCTAACTGATGCGCCGTCTCTTTCGAAAGCCCAACCCAAACTTTGTTTTGTTCCGCCCGCTTTGAAGCCAACAGGGCAATAATCGCCACCACGACGAAAATCATCACAATACCCAACTGAACATAGGGCCATGCCGACAGTCGCTTGAGCATCAGCGACTCATCATAACAGACTAACTGATCATCAACAACAATAGTGTCACCAACCTGCATCATACGTCTGGCATATTCCTCCACATGCAGCGTATCTTCAATATTACGGTAATTGCCATCATCAATACTTCCATCTTTGTTAATCACAATGACGGGAATCGTATTGTTACTCTGTATAACGTTAAGGACCAATGCCAAATCGGTATTCTCATCAGCATTGTTCAATGCCCTTAATGCTTCCGCCCAGGTTTCCATCTTGTGACGTTCCTCACGCTGCAAATCCTTCACCAACAAATGTGACACGACCAATGAAGCCACCGCTATTACGATGGCAGCAATCACAAGAATGATTTTTACCTGTCTGATTCTATCAGTCCATTGCATAGTTATATAACGAAAAAGCCCTGAAGATATTGTATCTCCAGGGCTTTTCTTTATGAAAAAGATGGCGGCCTCCTACTCTCCCGCATTGCATTGCAGTACCATCGGCGCAGGCGGGCTTAACTTCTCTGTTCGGAATGGGAAGAGGTGGG
>Ga0310786_10002117_pt1 | contig 30985 bp, 29 predicted proteins | sample AusTroGonzalo_MG_FD_203881 | JGI IMG/M metagenome (GOLD analysis project Ga0310786, IMG submission 203881) | Bovine rumen microbial communities from tropical cattle in Woodstock, Queensland, Australia - Gonzalo_03 (v2) (version 2) | ecosystem: Host-associated > Mammals > Digestive system >...
GGGTCTTCCGAGTCCGTCGAAACCGGGATATACGTTCAACGGCTGGTACACCGCCGCAAGCGGAGGAACCCAGGTGACGACAAGCTCCGTGATGACGTCGACCAGCAACCATACGCTGTACGCCCACTGGTCCGCGAATTCGGTCACGGTAACACTGTATCCCAGCCCCAATATCACCGTCACCTACGGAAGTACCTACACCGGTCTTACGAGTCCGACACAGACGGGATACACCTTCCAGGGCTGGTATACAGCCTCCTCCGGAGGGTCGCAGGTCACGACAAGCACGACCGTCACGAACCCATCGGCTCACACACTGTATCCCCACTGGTCGGCGAAATCATATACGGCGACATTCAACACGAACTATCCCGACGGTTCGACGAACACAAACACCGACGTATCCCAGACTTATGACAGCAAATGGGCGTTGCCGAGTGCTCCAACCTGTAGTAATTACATCTTCAAGGGCTGGTACACAGCATCAAGCGGCGGGACGCAGATAACATCAAGCACAACTTTCAATTACACGTCCAATGTAACCGTTTACGCACAGTGGTATCGTTACAACCCGTCCATATCCATTTCCTCTTTCAGCGTCACCGGAGCCTCGGTGTCCGGAACCACAATCACATATTCTCCGGGAAGAAGCGCCAATTCTTCCACAAACCTCGCAGAATACTATACAAGCTACAAACAGGTGACTGCTTCAGCTTCCCGATCCGACACCGGCGCAACTGTGAGCGGAGTTCAATTTGTGTGGAGTATTGGTTCTGGTGCCGGCATTGTGGAAATCCGCGACGTGAACAATACCTCAAATGCAACTCAAAACACGAATACGATCACGACCGGAACATCCGGAATATACGTTGTACCGCTGAGCCCCGGAACCGCCACAATAAGATGCCGTGTGAAGACAAACTATGGAAGTACGAGCAATCTGGCGGAATTCACAGTCAACAACAATGGCGAACTTTCATCAATCTCTCTAGTCCATTCCTCCGGCAAGGGTTCGTCTTCCAGCAACAGGATCCCCATTACGGTAAGAGACGACCTTAGCTACAGCATAAAATACAACGCTGTCGGAGGAGGATATGTGCATTCCTCCCGTGCCGGCATCGCTCAACCGAGTATCAGTTCTTCATATGGAAGTCTCTCTTCCTGGAGTCAATCCGCAGTATGTTTCAGTACCGGTTACAACGCAACAAACGGAAGCGTGACTGTAACTTCCTCATATGACAGCAACAAGACCGCCACTTCGTATTTCTCGATTTCCGGTCCGACAAACGGGGTTTCCATCGCCAACGGAAGTTCTTTGAACTTCATCGACATTCCTCTTGTCCAGAACAACACGACAGGAAAGATAATAGCAGGATATTGCGTGTACGACGCGGGTTCAACAACCACGTTAGGATACGGAGTGGACTTCCCGTACAGCAACAGCTCCGGACATACCGTCTGGCTGATCCCGATACTCATATCTTCATGGAGTTCCGGCTACAAATATGCAGGTCTGCCGACAAGCAGAACGTCCGAACTGAATTTCAGCCCAAACGGCTCATCCCTGAAAGGGATTTACATGCCCGACTCGATCACAGGCACGCACAACTACAGCTATTATTCATATACAAACCTCAACTCCTCGCAGACAAGGGTGAGCCCGAATCTCAAGTTCATGGTAACCTGGGATTCCGGCGGCGGGACCTCATACGACCAAAGTACGCTTTATTGGGGAAATACCATATCTTCTCCTGGATCGCCAAGCTATACGGGAGCAAGTTTTACCGGTTGGTATACCGGGATATCTTCAGGTTCCGCTTTGTCTGGAACCATTTCCAACCTCAAAACCAACTATACATACTATGCCAGGTATACCCTTTCCGGAACCATATCATTTTCTTCAGCCCAATCAATACAAGACACACAAAACGAAAAAAGAGTAAGAGCGACAATAGGCGCATCTCTCCAGAAGGCACCGAATGGAAAAACCAGGAGCATCTCTGTGACATGGGATAATTACGGCTATTGTGATGACGAAAGCTTTGATAGCAGCGGACATGTTTTCGCTTATCTTTATTCCCCCGATGACGAACCCGTAACAGACATTGTAACAGTAACCGTATGGCCCGCATCAGGCGAAAGAGCTACGGGAACTTATTCAAAAACTTACAGTGTAAGCCTTACAAAACTGAACTACCCGAATACCTACGTCAAGGTAAAAACAGGCCTGTCGGGTTACGTAAAAATGTATGCCAACAGAAACAGGGTGTCTCCGGACCCCACCGCAACTCAAATGCATGTATGGGCAACCTCAACCACTGACGATGTAATTACAACTCCCGGAGATTATAAAGATAATAACGACCACTACTTCTGCAACTGGAGCGGCTGGTTGATTTCAAACAACGCCACCCACAAGATCTACGCTTATAACTACTGCGTCGGCTATATCGACAGCTTAATAAGCCATACCCACGACGTCGGGTCAACAGGATCAATGGATAGAACCAACTACAGTGTATACTGATACTTCCAACAACATCATCAGCCGGTCTTGGGGCCGGCTGTTTTTTTCAGCATCTTCCACCGGACGGACAACACTTCAACCTATTCAAATTCTCCGTCCGCCGTGGTATCCTTTAGAAAAGGGGACACCATGTTTATCGAACGCAACAGATTCAAGCTCAGGGACTACCAGGACAAGTGCGTGAACGCCGCTCTTCAAGTTGCCAGGAGCGAAAAGCAGACCAGGACAATGGTCAACGCTCCGACGGGATCGGGGAAGACCTACATCGAGGTCGGTTATGTGAAGAACCGTGTGGCCGAAGGGAGGAACTGCCTCATCCTCGCCAATTCACAGGAGCAGCTCGAGCAGACCGTCTCGGCACTCAGGAAGGCGAACCTCAACTTCTCCGTCGAATACGGGCCCAAGACCGCAGCCGACAGCGCGGACAAGATAATCCTCTCTACCGTCCAGACGATGAGGAGCCGCATGGGCTCCTACCAGCCAGAGCGCTTCGACGACATCATCGTGGACGAATGCCACCACAGCCTCGCCCCGAGCCACAGACGCGTGTTCGCTCACTTCCAGGCCCTGAAACCGCCGGGAAAGGGATCAGATCCCAGGAAGTACACCCACACCTCCATGTTCGGAGTCACGGCAACTCCCGGAAAGACCTCGATCTCCCAGGATCTCGTGGACTCCTGCTTCACCGACGGGGTGTGCGCGGATTTCGACACCAGGGCCGCCATGGAGTCGGGGATCCTCTGCCGGGCGGAGGGCCGGATCAAGAACATAGGCAAGCTTCTCGACCTTTCAAGCATCGAGCTCGATGCGAAAGAAAGGAACCTGGGGGACTACGACGGGATGCTGGTGTCCGAAATCCTTCAGTCCCTTACAAGATTCATTGCGGCCGACATCATCTCGGAGGGAAACGAGAGGAAGACCATCGTATTCGCCCCGTCCGTCGAATTCGCGAAGAAACTGGCGAAGGAGATGCGCAAGCAGAGCGGCAGCCGCAAGATCGCCGAGATTTACAGCGATACGCCCGACCAGCAGAGAACCGACACACTGCGCAAGTTCAACAAGGCCAACAACCACTCGTCGTACTTCCTGATAAACTACTCCGTTGCGACGGAGGGCTTCGACAGCCCCGGCGTGAACACCATATACAACCTCAGGCCCACGAAACGGCCGGAACTCCTGACCCAGATGCTGGGAAGGGGGCTGCGGACGGATCCCGAGAACCCGGACAAGGTCTGCCGCCTGATCGGGCTGGACTGGTTCGGACGCGAATGCTGCCAGCCGTCGCTCATCCTTTCTCCCAACGAACTCCTCAACGACAGGGTCACCCAGGAGATGAGGAAAGGGAAGTTCGTGGACATGCTGGAATCGATCGAGAGGAACGAGAAGTCCTTCCTCGAAGAGAACAGGCTCGGCTATACCGTTGAGCTGGAGGATGCGCTGAGGATAGCGAACGTCAGGGAAAGCGGGCCGAGGTTCAGAAGAGCCCGGCTTGCAGATCTCAGGATCATCGCCAACGCAGGCGTGGACGTATCCCGGGAGATGTCCTACCAGACAGCCAGGGACCTCGCCAAGGAAATATCGGCCAGATACCGCGACGGCAAGGCAAGCCTCCGTCAGATCGACTGTCTTTTGAACTCCAGGGTTTCTTGTTACAAGGACATCTGGGAAATATCGGAAAGGGAAGCTGCCCACAGACTCGAGGACGAGAGGCCGACCAGACGGGTTTCGGAGCTGCTTCTCATGTACGGCATCAAAGGTGTGAATGCCGCAAAGGCCCTGGAGATCGCGGACGCGATCAGAACCCACGAGTTCGAGCTTCCCCAGAGGTACTCGAGGTTCGTGAACACATCTCCTGTAGAATACGACAGAAAGGCACCCGAAAAAAGGACGACGGACAACGTCGTGCGCGTTCACGTCATACCTCCGAAACCGAAAGTCGTCCTGATAAAAAAGAAAAGCTGCCTCGAACAGTCTCCCGCGAACGGGCAGCCTCCAAGGCAGCAGGGAAAAGATGGCCCCGAAAGGGACAGATAGCCTACTTTTCCGGCCCAAACACCAGAACCGGCTTGTCAGGGCTCTCCCTCAGGCGGGCAACAAGCCTGAACACATCCAATCCAACTTCCTCCAGGACCTTCGACCCGTCGAACACAGGCCTTCCATTGAGGGTCCTGGCAAACGACCTCAGGTTCCAGGTCCTTCCTCCGAGCTTCAGCTCGAGCTCGTAGTCCGGCCCGGAAGGGACGATGAGGAAGATGCCGTCGTTCTTCACGGCATCGGCATACCGGTTGGCGGACATGTTCTTCTCAAGCGCATTGCGAGGGACAAAACCCTGGGCGTCGTACACGGGACACTTGGTCAGAGTGACACCGACCAGACAAGGCCTGCCGAGCGTCCTGGCGTGGAAGATCTTCGGGAGATTCTCCTCACATGTGTACTGCGTACGGTCTCCCATGAGGGATCTCTCGCCGTAGAAGTCCCTGACGGCAGGGGCGAACCTGACGAAGATCGGGCACAGCGGATCATCCGATTCCTTGAGGATGTCGTCCAGCTCGGCGAAGCCCGCCTCTCCGTCATATCCCGCGATCTCGATGACGCTCACCATGCGGTGGCTGCTGAAGACAAGCCTTCCGGAGACCGTCACCCCCACGCATGCGGCACTCACGTCCGCATAGCCCGGATTCAGAAGGGATATCTCGGAGAACCCGAGTTCCCCGACTTTCGAAAGAAGCTCTCTCTCGTCTTTGACGAGGAAAGTGTCCAGGAGGATCACACGACCTTCGGTCTCGGCCTCCTTGCTGTCGAGAAGCCTTCCGTCGTAGATGGCCTTCCCGTCGAGCGTGTAGCCGACAAGGGCGAGATCCTGGCCGGCGATGAGATCGCTCTCCGTCCTGGCCTTTATGTATTCAACTGTGTTATCAAGTCTGACTTCCATACAATCCATTATACACCAGGGGCGGAGGAATTGTCATTCACGATAGACATAACCTCCTCCCGCGACAGCACTATGCCGTTCGGGGAGAGGTGGGGATGAAAGTAGAACTTACTGAGTGCAGTACCACCTGCGAGACAGAAGGGGAGCGATAAACTTCCGGATATCTTCAATTTCCTGTCTTGAAAGGGGGATGGGTTTTCCGTGTAATGCCGCATAGATTCTGTCATACTTGCCCCTTAGCTGCGGACGGATCATCCGCCGCACTTCATCGCCCTCCGTGTCCAGACACCTGTCTATTCCCCAGATATCGACGACATCATCCCATTTGAGCCGCTCAAAACACCTGACGAAAAGCCGCCGCAGACTTGCCTTGTCAACATCCGCTGCCTCTATATGGCGAAGCGTTTCACGAGGATCGACGGCGTAATCCCAGAAAATGCCTCTGATGGATTTGATTTTCTCTTCTTGTGTCATTTTCCAATTCCTCAGACATATGAATCAGGGCAGGGCCCCCTCGGAACCGTCGTTCTGATGCCACCTCCTCTCATCGATATTGAACACCGTAAGCCTGCCGTTGTAGTCATACCCCCGCGCCGGTACGGCGAAGGCACCCGTGTCGATGTCCAGGATGTTGTAGGCCGGACTGTACAGGGGAGTGCTGAAGACAGGGTTGTGACCGCATATCACGAGCCTTTTCTCCGCGGAAGCGAGGAAAGATTCAGCCGGAAACGGGCAATTCATTCTGTCACCGCCGATGAAGTCGAGGATCCCCCGGCCCCAGAAGAAGGTGTCGTAGTCATGCATGCAATGGAGACCGAGAAGGTCCTCCATCCTCAGGTTCCTGACGGAGGAGAAGCGTTCCATCACATAAGGGGAGGGGACATGCATTATGATTGCATCCTCGAGGTCGATCGTCAGAGGCAGGGACCCGAGCCAGGAGGCGATATCGTCCCCCATGCCAGGAAGGGGGAGCTGGCCCAGGGTGGAACCGCCGCCGTTGGCGAGCCACACGTCGCGGACAAGGCCGTAGTCCTCCCGCGGACGTCTGGAGACATCGAGGTACTGGTAGATCCAGATGTCATGGTCGCCGAATACGGTGAAGAAGTTCTTCATCCCCATCAGGAACTCCAGGGTCTCGAGGTTCTGCGTGCCCCGGTCGCACAGGTCGCCGACACCGTATAGACGGTCGGAGTCCGAGAATCCGGCCAGATCGAGAGTCCTTTTAAGTTCATCGAGACACCCGTGGATGTCCCCGACGGCAAACCTCATGCCCCGCCTCCTGCGTTTTTCATCCATTCTACCATTTAAGATGACGGAAGCTCAAGCACGATAAATAATAGACAACCACGGCAAAGAGTGATAAATTATAGTTGGAATGGGGTTTTCGGACGCGACTTTCTGCGGACGGTTGAAAAAACATCCGCAATGGTTTATCATTTGGGTATCGGTTTCGGCCGTGCCCGGAAGGGCGACTCCAAAGAAAGGAGGGAACGATGGCAGTTTCCTATACAGTTAAGGTCAATTTCGATCTGACAGACCCCCTGAAGGTACAGATGGTCCAGTCTGCGATCGAAGAAGCATTCCAGAAGATCAATTTTTCACCATTTGAAACCGGCAAGATGCCGGCGTCAGCCATCTCCGTGGATGTAGCCAAGACGTCCAAGCCGAAGGGTTGACATACAGGAGGTCTAACATGAAGAGATTCCTTCTTGCGCTGATGGTCCTCGTCAGCGTCATCGCCCTGGTCGCCTGCAACAACAACACGCCGACCAACGCCGAGGAAGACCTGTACAAGGATCTTGTCGAGGTCAGGTTCTCCACCGAGTTTGCGGACTTCATAGATGCAAGCATGAAGGCGCTTTCGGACACGGTCAACATAACCATCACGGATTACAAGTACACCGCCGTCCCGAACTTCACGCTGCAGAACCCGTCCTCGATCTACGGAATCCAGTCCACACAGAGGTCCATCGGTCCCGACGGAGAGGTCACTCTCGGTTACTTCACACAAGGTAACTGGCATTTCCATCTGTACGGCTACAACAGCGAAGGCCAGATGGTCACCGAAGGAGAGGTCGACTGGTATCTGAAGAAGAGCCAGGGTTCGGTCGAGAACGTCATCCCCATCACGCTGATCCTCTCAACAGCCAACAAGGGAAGCCTGAGGGTCATCGTCGCTACACAGGCCGTCTCCGCCGGAAACCAGACACTGAAGGTCAGGGTCCAACACTCCGGAGAGAACACCTTCACGGACCAGGCCACATACACAGCCTCCCAGGGAACGTTCCAGAACAACATCCTCACCTGGAACCAGACCATCCCGAACCTGACTTCGGGAAGATACGAGGTGGAGCTGCAGATCTTCAACAACAACGTGCAGATCGCCGGTGAGGCGCTTACCGTAGTCGTCATCGACAGCGCAATCACGACGGTCGCAGGTCAGGTCTACGCGTCAAGCTTCGTACATGGAAACTTCGACGTCACCGTTCCGGGAATCATCATCGGAAGCGTCGGTGAGAACCTGCAGACGGCGGGACTGAATGTCGACAGGCAGTTCACCTGGACAAGCGACACAACCCAGACCACAGGCGTCATCGACAAGTACGAATGGTATATAGACGGAGTGCTCATCGAAACCGTCAACGGCATCGCCAACAAGTCGTGGGTCCACAAGTTCACGACGGTCGGACAGTACAACGTCACCTGTATCGCAAGAAACAACAGCGGAACCGAAGCCGGTTATTCCAACGTCCTTGTAGTCGTCAACCCGTAAGGAGGGAGAGATGAAGCGCATCCTGCCGCTGCTCATCATACTGGTCATCCTCTGTTCCTGCGCAGAGCAGGATGTCGGCCCCCGCTACGCCCACGTCAGCGCGTCGACGGAGACGAAGGTCCTCATAGCGACCGACCTCTCCGCATACGACCGCTGGGAGTTCAAGGCGGAGCCGAAGTTCGAGGATCCGGATGTGTATGGAGCCGTCACGAGCTGGAGAGCGCTCGACATCTCCGACAACATGGCCGACCTGGGGTACTACACTCCCGGTCTCTGGCTGTTTTCCGTAAGGGCATTCAACAGCCAGAACAGACTGATCGCCGAAGGCAACAGCGGGGAGGTCTACCTTTCCGCGGATCAGGACAATTCGGTGACGATCCTCCTACACAACTCCCTTGGAGAAGGTTTGGGAACGGTCTATCTGAACGTCGCGATCCAGACGTTGCCGGGAATTTCCCTTTCGGTCTCGTACTCGACCGTCACGATCGAGGACGAGGTCGTCACGATAGGGGAGCCTGTCGATGCAACCAGCAGGTTCACCAGGGGAGCGAAGTCGGGCACCACGACGTGGCAGGGCTACGTCAGGGACCTCCCGTCCGGAACCTACGTGTTCTACGTATCCGTCGAGGATTCAGAGGGAACCGTGGCCGGACAGGCACTCGAGGTCAAGGTGCTTCCGGGAATCAGGACCGACATCGAGGGAACCCTCACACCGGGATCCTTCGTCCAGGGAAACATGCAGATCGTCACCTACGGGGTCATCGACGGTAAGATCGTCTCTCCCGACTACGACGAGGAACTCGACGTGGTCATCATTCCCGAGACCGACATCCGCACGACACTGTCGTGGGAGACACAGGTCGGAACAGAGCCTTCCAGCTACCGCTGGTATGTGGACGGGAAGAGACAGGTCGGAGCGACGTCGAAGACGTTCACCTTCACACCCGCCGCAGGATTCGGGGACTATGTGGTCTCCTGCATCGCAATCGGACGTGTCTCCGGAGAGAGCACCTCTGCCGGGATACTCGTGAGGTACCTGCCATGAAAAGATTCCTTTTCCATTCCATGATCGTGGCAATCCTCATATGTCTGTGTGCGTGCAACATGGATTCCGGCGGCACAACCACGAAGGAGACGTTCTGCGGCGTCACGCTGTCGATATCGACCAAGGCGTTGGAGGCTTCGGACACCCGCAGCATCAAGTATTCCTACAGAGCGGTCCCGACCTGGCACCAGGGATCGGTCATCGCCGGCGAGAAGACAAACTGGACGGAGCTGAACCTCGACGGTGAGTCCGAGATATACCTCGGGACCTTCACCTGCGGGACATGGCAGTTCTTCATCAGGGGAATCTCGTCCAATTCCGGCCTCACGGTCTGCGAGGGCAGCAGCGGAAACGTCACGCTCGCGAAGAACGAAGAGACCGTCGGAGTCACGGCGCAGTCCACAACCGGAGCCTACGGAAGCGTCAAGGTCCAGGTCAGGAGCCACAAGGTCGCTCTGCAGGGAACATACCTAAGATGCACGTTCAGGAACATCGTCGACGGAGTCCTGGGCGACGAGATTGACGTCAGCGAAAGCATCACGAGCGCCGACCTCGGAAACGGAAGCATCCTGCATTCGGGGCTTCTGGAAGGAATGGCCCAGGGGATCTACGTGTTCTCCATGCAGGTCTGCAACACAGTGACGGACGACGTGATCTCGGGAGAGGCCATCAGTGTTCTCGTCGCGGGAGACGAGGTCGTGACGATCTCGGGGGAAATCCTCGGGTCCGGCGCTGTCGGAGCCGTGTTCGTGATAGACGCGCTCACAACACTCGACGGAGAGATAATCGCAGACGAGGAGACGAGACCGGGAGTACCGATCACGCTGGTCTGGTCTGCTGAGAAGAAGATTTACGAAAAGGCCCAGTATTGGGTTTGGACCATAGACGGGAGCGTAACGGAGACAAGCAGTGCCAGCCTTACGTGGACCCCGATGGAGCAGGGAGACCACAGCGTCACCTGCGTGGCCGTCGGAAGCAAGAACGGAGAAGTGGGCAATTCCCACGTCACGGTCAGGGTACTGCAAGGAGTCTGATATGAAGAGAATTCCGGCATTCATCACAGTCCTGGTTCTCGCAATGGTCCTTCTCGCGTCCTGTTCGCAGGGTGTCCAGGAGTCGACCGGTGAGCTTGTCAACGTCACGCTGTCCGCAACCCAGATGAAAACTCTCGGCATGCTGAGGGCATACCAGCCGTCGGAGTTCGGATACTACGAGTTCCAGGCGATCCCCCAGTTCGAGGCCACCAGGATCTACGGCCAGAACCTCGATGCCATGGGCAACCACAGATGGATGACGCTCGTGGACGAAAGCGGCGATCCTGTTGCCGAGGGAGAGACCGACGGGGTCAACCTCGGATGGTTCACGCAGGGAGCATGGAAGTTCCGTCTCAGAAGCGTCAACGCCCAGGGCAAGATCCTCACCTATGGAGAGAGCGAGCTCGTCTACATCTACAAGGGCAACAGCCCGGAGGTCCTGATCTCGCTGGCCATGGACGATACCGAAGGCGGTCTTTCCGACGAGAAAGGAAGGGTATTCTTCCGCGTCGAGGTTCCGCAGATATCCGAGGATGCCGACGACATGTGGCTGTCGGTCGATTACAAGAGGCTGTTCTCGAACAAGTCCGCCGACATGGTCGAGTGGACGCCGATCTACCTCAACGAGCAGGAGATCGAGGACTGGACGGGATTCTGGTCGGTCTACAAGCAGGGGCAGACGGCTCCGCTGATCGCCACCTACATCAACGGCAACACCCAGAGAAGCCCGATCCCGGCACAGGAAGTCGGTCCGAACAAGATCGTCTACGACGCACTCTCGCCAGAGATGGATCCCGGCAGCTACATCGTCAGGATCCGCAGCTGGCTCCCCGGCATGGAAGAACCCATCGGAGGTCAGACGCTGGCGGTCACCGTCATCGGAGGCGAGGTTTCGGAAATCAAGGGCGAGCTGATCGCAGGAGACTTCGTCGAGGCGGGTCTCGGAATCAACTCTCCCGGAGCAGTCTCCGGAACATTCGGAGACACGGATTCCATCACCGTCAAGATGGCGTGGGTGAACAGGGAGAACGGAGAGGTCCTCACCAAGGCCGAGTACAACCAGCTCTCGGAGGGAGAAAAGACCTACTACGACTACAAGTTCCCACCTGTCACGCTCACATGGGCCTCGGTCACATCCACGCCGATTTCCAGGTACACCTGGGCGGTGGACGGAAACATCATCTACGGACAGACCGAAGAGTCCTATACTTACACCCCGGCCGGACCGGGACAGCACGTCGTATCTTGCATCGCGTACGGAGAAATGCCCGTCATCACGAACGGACAGGTCACCGGATCGACGCTTGGAAACATAGGAAGCACAGCGATCTACGTGATTGCCGATGCGAATGAAATGTGAGGGGGAAGGAAATGAAGAGAATCCTTATCGCACTTATTGTCTGTATGACACTGGCAGTGTTCGTGTCCTGCGACGGAAACAAGGCCGTTGAGGATCAGGGACTCGCCCAGGTTACCATGAGCGTGGAGAGCAAGGCTCTTGTAGCATCCGTCAACGACGGAATCAACTCCTACCAGTTCAGGGCAACCCCGAATTTCAGCTACGGCTCCGATGAAACGATCTACGGTACCGTAGACGAATACAGGGAGATCACACTCTCCGGCGGAACCGCATCCCTCGGTTACTACTCGCAGGGAAGCTGGACTTTCGAGGTCAGGGCTCTCGCCGAGAACGACGTCGTCATCGCCTCAGGTTCGACAACGGTCTTCCTGAAGGCCGGAGCCGAGAACACCGTCGCGATCACGATCTCCAACGACGCGGGTACGGGAGACACGCACGGAAGCGTCCACTTCATCATCGAGACCGGCGATCTCGGAAACGAACTCGACATCGAGGTCATCAGCCAGCTGGTCACGGCAGCCGACGAGCTCGGAGATGCCGTCGAGTACGAAGGCATCACATGGACGAAGTACACGTACGAAGACCTAAGCGATGCCACAAACAACGAAATCTTCAGCAACGATCCCGACAATCCGACATGGGAAGCCGGAAACTACCCCGAGTGGTACCGCAACGGCGTCAGATATCCTCTCGGAAGGCTGCTCTATGTGGCCGACATCCCCGAGGTTCCCTCCGGATCATACATCTTCACGGTGCGTATCTCCAACAGAAGTACGAACTACATGGTCGCCGGTCAGATGATCGCAGTCAGGGTCATCGACGACACGACGACGAACATCACCGGTACGATGCTTTCCGGAGACTTCGTCGCCGGAGCCCTCACCATCACGGCTCCCGGAACGATCGCCGGCACAATCAACGGTGAGACCGTCCTCGCCACAAGCAGGGACACGTCCATCGAGCTGACATGGACCGGAGAGGAAGACGCTGACACACCGGTCGCCTACCAGTGGATGGTCGACGGAATCGTCATCGACGACGAAACCGAGGAATCCTATGTGTACACTCCGGCATTGTACGGAAGGCACATCGTGTCGGTCATCGCATTCGGTGATGATAATGGACAGATCGGAAGCGCCACAGTCAAGGTGAACGTACTTCCGACGGCAGGAACACAGCCGAACAACTGAGGTACCGATGTCTGAAAACATCCGTGGGACAGTAAGGGGGATCTTCCTGATCCTCTGCGTTATGATGCTCTTCCTGTGTTCGTGTGCTCAGGAGGCCGTGGTCGAACCCGCGGCCCCCGAGCCCACGTCCGCGAGTGTCGTGTTTTCCACGGACCTCAAGGCAATCGCCGCCACCATCGACATGCAGATCGCATACTGGCAGTACAAGGCCACTGCCAGGTTCAATGTCCAGTCGCCCTCTTACATCGAGGGGCAGACGGATTGGAAGACGATGACGGTGACGAACTATGAAAGCACCAGACAAGGTCCTTTCACCCAGGGGGAGTGGACATTCGGAGTCAGAGCCCTCAATGCCAACGGGAAAGTCATCTACCAAGGTGAGACCACCGCGATCGTGAAACTGCTGGACAAGGATGCCGTCCAGGCGAACTACGTCTCGGTCGTCCTGGCAGCGATAAACGACGGAAGGGGCTCGATCCGACTGAACGTCACGACGAACACCACCAGCGAGACCGGAATGTCGGCCAAGCTGATGTATAGAAAAACCGGCAGCTCGACCTGGAGGACTTTCACGAACTTCTCGAAAGCCAACGCGAACGGGAAGACTTGTTTCACAGCCACCATCACCGACGTCGAATCGGGGAACTATGTCCTGAACTTCACCGTCATGGAATCGACCACAACCGTCGGAGGTCAGAGCCTCTCGTGCACGGTTCTGCCCGATGAACAGACGATCATCTCAGGAGACATCATCCCCAGTGCATATGTCGGGGGGATACTGGACGTCGAGATACCGAACATAATGGCCGGCAACATCACATACAATGCGACGGCCAGGATCGGTGTCCCGCTGACGATGCGGTGGAACAACACCGGAACGGCATCCCCGTCGACCATCATCTGGTCGGTCTCTGGGGTGTACAGCGGAACAGGTACGAATTTCACCTATACGCCGACGGAGTTCGGAGAATACCCGATTTCCTGTGTGGCCTACAACGGAAACGAGGAAGTCGGTTCGTGTACCATCATCCTGAAGGTCGTAAACTGACGGAAGACTTCCCGGCAACGGGAAGGAAGGAGCATTTTTGAAAGGGAAAGCAGTTCTCCCGTTGAAAGACCAGAATTCGACAGGAGCCTGGTAATACCCCTCACAAAATACAACCTTGGAATACAGGGGAAAAACCCGAAAGGAGAGTTTATGGAAAATAAAAACATCGGAGCGGTGAAAATCATCACCGGAATCGGCGGAATCTCCGCAATGATCTTCGCCATGGCCAACATCGGAAGACTGGTCAACAGACTCGATCACAGGGCTGCCAGCATTCTCATCACGGTCTCGTTCGCGCTTCTGATCACCTGCTGCTTCCTGCTGCAGGCATCGGCCATTATCGCCAGCTTCAAGAAGTCGGACATCGGCGAGGTGATGATCGCATTCGCGACGCTTCTTCTTACGGTTCTCACGATTGTGGTCTGGATCGGACTTGTGGGAATGAACCCCCTCCTGGTGTTCTACGCCTGGGTCCTCAGATTCGGAGTCGTCGCGCTGTACCGCTCGATGCAGTAAGAAGTGCAGTAAGGAAAAAAGGCAGGCCGCAGCTTAGTGCTGCGGCCTGCCTTTTCGTCCGGAAAAAACAAAATCCCCGATTTCTGATAGAATGACAACATGATCTACATCACAGGAGACACACACGGAGACATTACCGACCTGCAGAAGAAAGCGAAGGGCCTGACCGGGGACGACATCCTCATAATTGCAGGCGACTTCGGTTTCGACTGGGACGGCCTCACCATCAAGACCTGGTTGCAGACCAGAAAGCCCTATACGGTGCTGTTCTGCGACGGCAACCACGAGAACTTCGACATCCTGGACTCTCTCCCGAAGGAAGAGAGGTTCGGATCCGAGGTAGGGCGGTTCGACGGCAGGACGTTCAGGCTCCTGAGCGGGCACATGTACACCATCGGAGGTCTGAGGTTCTTCGTATTCGGCGGGGCCTCGTCGATAGACCGGAGAGACAGGATCCCCGGAAAGTCCTGGTGGCCGGAGGAGATCCCTCCGTTCAGGGTCTTCAAGAAGGCGGAGGATACGTTGGCCGAGAACGGATGGAAGTTCGACATCTTCCTGTCCCACACATGCAACCCCGAGGTGAAGAAGAAGGTCCTGGGCCCATATGCCATGGATTTCTACGATCCGGTGGAGAGCATGATCGAATCCCTCGAGGCCGGAATAAGAACCAACGGCGGCGGTTACAGGGAACACTACTTCGGACATCTGCACGAGGACAAGGATTTCGGCAACGAGCACTGTCTGTACAACAGGACAGTCTGCATAGAGGAGGCGACATGACCTATTTCACCGGAGATCTGCATCTGGGACATTCAAACATCATCGGTCATTGCCAGCGTCCGTTCGAGACCGTGGAGGAGATGGACGAGGCCTTGATCGGCAACTGAAACTCCAAGGTCGGAAAAGACGACGAAGTCTGGATTCTGGGAGACCTGTCGTTCAAGAGTTCAGAGAACGTCGAGGGATTCCTCAGCCGGATGAAAGGTACGAAGCACCTGATCAGGGGCAACCACGACCACGACTGGCTGAAGAAACTGGATGTTTCAAAATACTTCGAGTCGGTGGACAACCTGAAGGAGATCAAGCTCGACGGCAACAGCATCACGCTGTGCCACTATCCGATGATGAGCTGGAACAAGTCGCGTTACGGCGCCTATCTGATCTACGGGCACATCCACAACGACACCTCTGCGTGGTTCTGGCCGCTGATCAAGCAGAACGAGTTCATGCTCAATGCCGGCGTGGACATCAACTGGTTTTCGCCTGTGACTTTCGAGGAACTCAAGCGCAACAACGATTCGTTCAAGGCAAGGTTTTGACACATCCGGGAATACCAATTCCAAAGAAAAAGGCCGCTGCAACGATGTCGCAACGGCCATTTTCTTTCTGCTCTGAGGTCAGACCTTGTTCGCAATTTCCTTCGTGATGGCCTCCACGCTCGCGAGATCGCAGCTTCCCGCCCCTGACTCACAGAAGGAAACATAACAGGCTACGCCGGTGAAGAGCTTCGCTTCCGTTTTGTCGAATTTCAGGAACAGGTCTTTGAAATTCTCACGGAGACCTTCCTCGAATCCGTCGCCGGGAGCAGGAAGTGGCTGGTTAAAATGGAAGTCCATCTTTCTGGAAATGCTTTTCGCAATGTCATTCAGATTGGGAAGATTAGAAAGCTCTTCCATGGTCCCACCGATCCTGGCCAGAACGACACGTTCAGATTCCTTGCGGAAACCCATGTGAATCGCGACCATTTTCGCGAGCTCGGAACAGCGCATTCCGGCAGGCGTCTTTACGGGAACCTTGTTGTCGGTTTCCTTGATGTTGACCTTCGCACAGTCGTTGACCATCTTCACGAGGGCTGCGAAAGCCCCCTCTGGCATGACCAGGCGTACGGGCACCCCTTTCGAATACGATATGCTGTTGTTCTCCGGAGAGAACGACGGCTCCATGTCGAAGGCTTCGAGCTTGACGAATCCCTCGCTGCCGTAGATGGCGAAATTGGTGACGAAAATGGATTGTCCGTTTCTTTCGTTCATGATTCCTCCTGCCTTATCTGGCATTTTATTTCTCTGACTGCACGGAAGAGGTCCTGCCTGGACTCTATCTTCCCGTGGTACACGGGGAAAGGAAGGCTTCTTTCGAGGTATCCCTCGTCTTCGCCCGTGTCGCAGTACTGCTCAAGTACGATGGCATGGATGCCGGCGGAATGGATCTCGCGTGCGACCCGCACGATGTCCTTTCCGCAGAGACCGTAGACCCAGATATGGTCGGGCATCCTGTCTTTGTAACAGGCCTTCAGGGCGTTGATGAAACTCTCCCCGAAGTGGAGGACCTCGTTGCGGACCTTCAGGATCCTGTCCAGGGCCACGATGTCGAACAGGGAGTTCATGGCGGCGCGATGGGCGTAGTCTCCGACCATGTGCATGTCGAGCGCTATGCCGACTTCGACGGGTCTTCCTTTCTCCTGTGCTCCAATAGTGGCCATAAGATTTCTCCCTTACCGTACAAGTATAGCATTTTTGCGGACGGAATTTCAAACATCGTTCTGAAAGAACATCCATGGCGACAAATGAACTAAATTTCAGCCGAGGTTGAAACCCAACGTCGAATATGGCATAATGGCAATATGACGACCAGAAGAATTGTTATCATCCTGATTGTACTGTTGTCCGTCCTCATGTCCTGCAACCAGAACAGCGGAGTGAGTTGCACCGTCTATTTCAGCCCCAACGGAGGAATAGGGAACGCACCGGAGAAAATGACGGGACAGGCAGGATCAACCATAATCCTGCCGGACGCGGGAAACCTCACGAGAGCCCACTACAAGTTCTCCGGATGGAACACATCCATGGCAGGAACCGGAAGGAACTTCGAGCCAGGCGGGGAGTACGGGATAACGTTCTCCACGACACTCTACGCCAACTGGCAGCCGGAGAAATTCATCCTGAGCTTCGACCCCAACGGCGCCGAGGGAAAGCCCGCCGATGTTGCCGTTCCGTACGAGACGCCCGTCGCATTGCCCGACAGCAGCTCGATGCTCTATCCCCATATGGACTTCAACGGCTGGTCCGACGGAACGGTCATCTATGAGCAGGGGATCGCCTATCCGGTTCTCGGCAACACCAAGCTGGTTGCCCAGTGGTCCGACCACATATACACGGTCACCTTCGACGCCAACGGAGGCAAGATCACAGCGCCTCCGGTTTCCGCGATCTTCGGGGATGTCATTGATTTGCCGACATATCTGTACAGACAGGGCTTCGTTCTGGTCGGCTGGGGTCTTTCTCCTGCAGGTGATGCGATAGAGAATCCCATGACCGTAACCGGCGACGTCACGCTGTATGCCATTTGGAGCCAGGAGGCTGAATGAACAACGTACCACCGAAGCCCGCACCGCTGTACTCACGGTTCTCCGAGGTCAGGAGACTGATGGAGTGGATGGAGAAGAACAACATCCCGTTCGAGGAGCAGAACGTCTTCTTCCCGTCCATGCTGACGGTCAAGATCCCGACAGGAGTGCTCAACAGCCAGGGTAAGATGGAATATGCCAAGTTCTCACAGGTCGAGAGGAACGCTGGTGAAGATGGACCCATCTCTTTCATCCTGCCGGGAGAGATATCGGGAAGTCCGGTCTCCCTCGCCGAGGCCAAGGTCCTGGCCGAGCAGTATTCGGGGAAGCTGCCGATACCGCAGGATCTGAAGGACAAGAAATACGAGCAGGCGCTGGATCTGAACATAAGCCTCGTCGCAGAGATCAACAGGGCAACCACCCAGCTTACCAACCTGTGTGCGAGGATGATCGGAACGGGTCTCGGAAGCACTCCGGAACCATACGTTCTGGCGGAGAACGGCGGGTTCGCGATACTTTACGACAGCGTTGCCAACGTCCTTCTGGCCGGAATGCCGGACGGCGTCGGGATCCTCAGCCCGAGAAGTCCGGTCGAGTGTTTCAAGCTGTTCGGCCTTGCGAAGCAGAACGTCGAGAAAGGGAAGATGAAATACGTTTCCGGTTCCAGGAAAAGCATCAGACCTTCGGTTTCCAAAATCGAAGAGGCCAACGGAATCCTGACGGAGATCAACAGCGCCATAAACGAAAGTAGAACTCTTGAAGACAACAAAGCCGAGGAAAAAAACGAGAATCCCAAAGACTATATGGACAAGAGGAAAACCGAGAATCCGCAGCTGGTGCTTCCGTTCAGCGTCGCGAACGGGAACCCGGAAGGGAGAAGCAAGTCCGGCCACTCCAGGTCCGAACACAAATGATCACTTAAAAAGGAAGTATTTTTCTCTTTTGTCCATCAGTTCCAGAAGGCGGTTGCCGGAGACGAAGACCATCCTTCCGGACCGGGTCTCCTGGCTTCCCTTGCCGGTCCTTCCCGTATGGACGAAGATCCCCATCACCCTATCCCGGGAGAGGATCGCCGCGAAAGACTTCACATGCTGGGGGTTTATCACTCCGGAGTACCGCTTGTCCTGGATGTAGTACTTCCTGCCGCGGTATCTGGCATAACCGTCGATGCCGCCGTCCCCCGAATACCTGTCGCCGTGCCATGCCTTCCAGTGCCTCTTCCTGGAAATGGCGTAGACCACCAGCTCCTCGAATACCAGAGGATTCATCTTGCGCATGATGTGGAACGCATCGGGAGGGGTGTTTATCACGGCCTGGATGCGGCGGTACTGTCTCTTTGCCATGCGTCTGTACTTCTCATGTTTCGAGAAAAGAAAGTCGTACATCCACAGAAGCAGGGAAGTCACGACAAAAACAGAAAGAAAGACGCAGGCGGCAAATATCATTTCAAATCCAATACCTCAACGCCGTCGAAGGCGTAGCAGACGAGATCCACGAAGTTTTCCATGTCCCCGTTCTCCTTGCTGTCGCGGTATTCGGGGACCTTGATGCCGAGCTTCTCTATGTGGCCGGCACAGAGACGCCTGGGACAGATGTCGGTCAGCGGCTCGTTCTCCACGAGCGCGATCCTGGACCCGCCGGAAACCGCGCAAAGAGCCCAGATGTCCGTCTCCGGGTCTCCTCCCAGATTCTCGTTCACATAGTCTGTCGCGAAGTTCTTCCTGATGGATCTGGCAAAGGTGTTGTCATCCAGCGTGGCCTCGCGGTATGCGTCGTACAGCTTCGCGTCGGGAATGAAGCGGCTGTAGACAGGCATCTTCTCTCCCGTTGGTATGACGCCAGTGACACTGATGCAGGTGTAGCCAAGGGATCTGAGCTTCCGGAAGTCCGCAAGACGTCCGGTGACGAACTCGGCCTTCTTTGGATCCCAGCCGCTGGACCACTTGAGGCCCTTGCTGTCGTTCTTGCCGTACACCACAGGCGGCCTGTTCCCGGAGTTGTAGAGGCGGGAAGGATAGATGTCCCTGTCGGCCCTTGTGGCCAGGACAGTGCCGCAGGAGACGAGAACGCGCTCCAGTTTCCTCAGGTTGTCCAGGCGTTGCTGGTTGAGTAGCTTTCCGATGGGGACGATGCCGTTTTCGATGTCGTCCCAGGTCTCGTCCGGGCGGATCTCGCACGGCTGTCTGCCGCAGGAATTGAGATAAGAAGCAAGCTCGCTGTAGCCGCGGCTGCTCAATGTTCTCTCCGCTTTGTACGGAATGCAAAGACATTTGATCGTTTCTGAGTTCGTCATACCTTCAATTCTACATCAAAACGGCCGTTTTTTCAAACACGGCAGCTTTTCTGCGTTACTCCAGGACCTTCTCGGAAAGCAGTCCCATGGCGTAGTATTTCTCCACGGTCTTGTGCGTGTAGTGTCGGTCCATGCTGACGGACCGGTGGCCGGAGGACTCTCGGATGTAGTCTGACATCTTTGACACCTCGTCCTCTGATTCGTGCTGCATGGTGATGGCGAAATGCCTCAGGGAATGGAGGGTCAGGCCCCGATCCTTTCGCGTCTGCTCATCGATCCCAATGGCGATGCAGGCCTTGTTGAAGAGCCTCTCGAAATGGAAACGGGAGTAAGGTTGCCGGCTTCTCCCCTTGTGGAACACCAGACCCTCTCCGCTTGGCTTCATGGCGAGCAAACGCTCCGCCAGATCCTGTGGGATGACGGTGTCGCGGCTGTACCGGCCTTTTGTCGGGCCGATCTGCTTCCTGCGCCGGTCCCAGGAGCCGTCTATCTTCACGATCCAGTATGGAAGCTCGTCGCCGTCGGTGGACCTGAGGCGTGTGAACTTTTCCGGCTTCAGGGCCAGGATCTCGGAGCATCGGGCCCCGGTTCGGATGGCGAACTCCATGAAGGCCCAGGCCTTTCTATCGGTTCTCTCGAACCACGATAGGAACTGCTTAGCCTCGGCAACGGTGAAAATATCCCTGGCTTTCCCCTTCAGATTGTATAGCTTGAGGTTCTTCGTCGGATCGTCGGGAACGTCGCCGCACAGCGTTGCGTAGCCGTAGACCATCCGCAAGGCCTTGATGACGGAGTTTATGATGTTCTTGCTAACTCCGGCCAGAGACATGCTTCTGACAAGGTTGAACGCGTCGGCGGCGGAGAAGCTACCGAGGGTCCGGTTCTCGAGCCTGGGAACGGCATAGGTGGAAAATGCGCTGGAGAGGTTGTTGAGGTATTCGGCCGACAGATCCGTCGTCCGTCGGTCGTTCAGGACCTCGATCATCCTGCTCTTCGGCCGGAGCATTGTCTCGAAGTACTCCACCAGAGGCGTGCCTCGTCGGCCGGACTTCATGACTTCCCGGCCGTCCTTGATCAGCCCCTGCGAGACGGCGGCCTCCAGGATGTGGACACATTCGTTCTTTCCCGGACGGATGACAGGGATGCCCATCCGCTGGGCCAGCAGATCCACCCGCCGGCCGCTCTTGATCATCCGGCCTTTCGAGTCCGAGCCGTACCAGTACCATTGTCGGCTGATGCCGTTCTTGTTGATGTTGAGGAGGAAGAAGTTCTCCCCGTATATGACTACTTTCATGTCTTTCTCCTTTGAATAGACAGTTGTCTCCAGACGGACGATATGTGACAGAGAATGGGTATCCTACGGCACAAAAAAAAGGCCGGACGTAAGATCCAGCGGTTTCCCCAAAGTTGTTTCCGGCGTTTTTTCACCCTGGAAACGGATTGACGAAAAACGGCCGTTACTGTATCATCGTTTGTGTATCCGCATTTCTGATGCACTTTTTGCGGATGAACGACGCAGCAGTAGCGTAGTGGTTACGCACCACCTTGCCAAGCACTTTGTGCACAGGACCATTATACCACATTTCTGAAATTTTTTGTTTGACCACAATTCATAATTCGTTGGGTCAATTCCTAATTCGTAGGGTCCCGATCCTGCAGATAGCTTAACAACAATTCATCGCTCGTTTGGTTGCCTGCAGGGGAGGGAAATACGGACACAAAACAACAATTCGTAATTCGTTGGGTCGTATTTCAGCCGGTCACAAAAACAACAATTAATAATTCGTAGGGTCTCATTGTGTCGCTCTGTGGCGGACACTTTCTTGGCTTATAAAGAACAGATCTGAAATCTGAGCGACAGCTCTGTCAGAACCTGTCATTGTTGTTGAGCCGCTTTCAACTTCTTATGCTTTGCGCCTACTGATACTTCGAGCCCAAGTGCTTCACATACAAGCTCCAGGGTTCTTAGTGTCGGGGACTTTTGTCCGGACTCGAGCAGGCCAATATAGTAGGCTGACAAGCCTGTCGATTCAGCTAGTTGTGCTTGCGTGAAGCTAAGCGATTTTCGTTTTTTCTTAATGGCTGCACATATTTCTTCAGATGTCATGCGGACAGTATACACGGGAAAAGCAGTCTGTCTACGGGAAATCCAACTATGGTTGAGATTTTTCCCGCGAATATGGTAGAATCATAACACCAACTATAGTTGGTATAAAACTTGTTTTTTTAGAAGGGCTTATAAGTGAAAAAGAGTATCCTAATTATCATTTTTTTCATAACAATATCAGTGTTGTTTTTTGGATGTAAAGCCGAAGTTGAACATGTTCATCGTTATAATTTTGGATGGTCATATGACAGCCAGTATCACTGGGAAGCTTCGATTTGCGATTGTGGTTCAGAAATGGTCAAAGAAAAAACAGCCCATTCCTTCAGATCTGGAACATGTACAGTATGCGGGTTACAAGCTTTGGCACAGGTGGCAGCATCCATTCTCCTTGGTACCCAGTATATTGTCTTACTTCCATCAACTACAATGGGACAAAAGAGCAATGGTCTCAGATAAGCAAAGAAAGCAAAAGAACACTAACGTTCTATCTGCGCGGCATAGAAGTCGTTCATTGTACGGACGGGGATATCCCACATGAATCAATCTAAATTCTGGTAAATACTTCGAGCAGTCAAATGTATGGTAAATGAATTGTAAGACCTAGAGAATCATGTTTGAAAAATCTAGATTTTAATGGTATAATCAAACTATCAGGATTGTATATGGCTGGGAAAAAGAAAAAAATCGGCATTATTGATGCAGATCTCATTGGAAGGGAAAGACACCGCTTCCCAAATTTGGTGTGCATGAAGCTCGCCGGATACTGGAGGGAGAAGGGCGCAGAGGTTTCTCTTTTGACCGACTATAGCCATAACAAAGATTATGACAAGATATTTGTCTGCAAGGTGTTTACAGACACTGTGATTCCCACGCATATGAAACGGCTTTTTACTCGTTGGAAGAACGGAACACAGAAAAAAGTCGAATTTGGGGGGACTGGGTTTTATTTTGATAAAGCCCCCGCGCTTCCGGATGAGATTGAACACCATATGCCGTATTATGATTTATATCTACCTTGGATTGAGGGCGAAGTGAAGGCAGCTGAATCTGAGGCAGCTCTCGCTGGCAAGGAGTTTAACAAGACCAAGTTTCTGAAGCAGTTTAAGGAATATACGGATTATTCAATTGGTTTTACAACACGTGGATGTTTCCGAAAATGCCCATTCTGTGTCAATCAGAAATATGACAAGGTCTTTCTTCATTCTCCGCTGGAAGAATTTGTTGATTCAAACCGTAAGAAGATATGTCTTCTGGATGACAACGTACTTGGTAGTCCTCACTGGCGTGATATTTTGACTAAACTCAGAGCATCAGGTAAGCCGTTCAAATTCAAGCAAGGCCTGGACGAGAGGCTTTTGACAGATGAGAAGTGTGAGCTTCTCTTCTCATCAAAGTATGACAGTGATTTTACATTTGCTTTTGACAACATAGAAGACTACGACCTCATCCACGAGAAGTTGAAGATGATCAGGCGGCATACCGATAGGCTGATGATGTTCTATGTCCTGGTTGGGTTTAAGAGTACGGACGAACATGACATCGAGAACGCCTTTCGTCGCATCGAGTTGCTATTTAACTATAGGTGTATTCCATATTTGATGAGGTACATGAACAAGAACGATGTTCCATATAAGAGGTCAAAGTGGCGTTCTCTGTATATCTCGATGGCCCGATGGAGCAATCAGCCGTCTCTCTGCAAAAAGATGACATTCAGAGAATTCTGCGAAGCAAACCAGGCCTATCATCGTGGAAAAGGAATCTGCGTTGCAAAGCGGGCGATGGATGAATTTGAGAAAGAATTTCCTGAAATCGCCGCCCGCTACTTTAACATACGGTTTGGGGACAGAACATTGGAGGACTGAAAAGTGAGGAAGGATTATCTTGTAGGGGTGTTTGTATATCAGGATGCAGCTGCGTTCTCTCAGGTTGGCGATGTTGCAACACTTCTGCGCAATGAAACAATCGACAACATCTTCAGCTGCATCGAAAACCATGCTAATGAGCTTCCTAGGGTGGCTTCGAGCAACATCCCGGAGTTTTCCCGTATTCTTGAGGTTGATAATGTCCTTTCTGCACTGATTGAGACAGGGGAAAAGTTCCCTGGCTTCGTCGAAATCGGACGTGTTCTTTGTCGTGCTGACAAAGAGCCTGCTCAGCGCAAATACGGCGAAAACCATTACAAACTGACAGCATTTCTTGGTCTTGCAACAAGGACTTACCCCTTAAGTGCCACGGAACTGGGAAAGCAGTACTTTGAAAAGGATCCCGAAGACAGAAAGGATATTTTGGCAAAACTTATTTTGAGAATACCTATTATCCAGCAGCTACTTATCATGGCTAAGGATGAATACGTGGATGTAGATAGTTTCTTTGCGAAGTTCCTGTCTCACTCGACAGTAAACAGAAGAACATCAAGTACAAGGACTCTCATAGATGAGCTCATACGATACAAAAGCGTTGTCGTAAGAGAAAGGGCGGATAAACTGATATGGTAACATTCAAGGATCTCAACCTCAACAAGTCATACAAAACCAGAAAAGACGATTTGATCGGAGATTTCTACATTCCCGCCCTCAACTGCTGCAGGAACTACGACCGCATTTCCGGATACTACTCGTCTTCAAGTCTGGCGATAGCCGCGAAGGGTCTTGCGGGTTTGATTCAGAACCAGGGAAAGATGCGCCTGGTTATTTGCCCCCGCATCTCAAAAGAAGATGCAGAGGTCATCTCGAATACAGTCAGCTCCGGGAGGCTCGAAAAGTATATTCCCTTGGACGATATCAGTGATGAGTTCGAGCGCGACCATGTTGCAGCTTTGGGATGGATGCTGGCGAAAGGATATCTGGAGATAAAGATTGCCGTCGTGACGGCCCGTACTGATGAAGAGTATGAAAGGCAAGTTGATTCCATTATGCATCAGAAGATCGGGATCATGCGCGACGCTGATTATAACGGGATGTCGTTCAGCGGATCGAACAACGAATCCGCATCAGGCTGGCTTGAAAACATCGAGGAATTCAAGGTCTTCAGGGAGTGGGAACCGGGACAGTACGATTACTTCAAATCGGATGAAGACGAGTTCTCGGAGTTTTGGACAGATACGCGTCCTGGTACTACTGTCAGAAATTTGCCTGATTCAGTCAAGAATCATTTGATTCAGATCGGTGAAGACTTCAATATCGAGAAGCTCGCGCTTGAACGTTATTATAAAACAAAAAAAACGGTTACTGACCTTGAGATAAAGGAAACGCCGAAAAAGAAGCTGTCTCTGTTCTTCTATCAGAAGGAAGCTGTCGACAAGTGGCTTGCCAATGGGAAACGTCTTCTTTTGCAGATGTGTACTGGCTCGGGCAAAACACGAACAGCCATTGGATGCATGAACATTGTGTTAAAAGAAGAACCTGCTGCCCTTGTTGTTATAGCTTGTCCTCAGAGCTCGCTTTCTACACAGTGGCAGAGAGATGTGTTTTCGCTCGATATACAGAGTCACAAGTCAATGATGTGTGACAGCTCTTCTTCAAACTGGAGGAAAGACCTGTATCGGATGGTTTCTAGTCTTGATGCCGGATTTATTAGGAGCCTTGTAATCTACACTACGCATACGACGTGTTGTAGCGAAGATTTTATAAGAACAATCGAGGATGCCCAGGGAATAAAAAAAATGTTCATCGGTGACGAGGTTCATGGTATGGGATCGGGAGGTCATAGTAAGGGATTACTTGAATGTTACGATTATCGCCTCGGTCTCAGTGCAACTCCTTCAAGATGGTTCGACGAATCTGGTACAGCTCTTATTGAGAAGTACTTCGGAAACGAGTCATACACATTTGACATAAGTTTGGCCTTATCTACAATCAATCCCCTTACAGGGAAGCCGTTCCTCGTAAACTATATGTACCATCCTGAATTTGTTAGCCTTACGGATGAGGAACTTGAAGAATACCGGAATCTTTCGGAAAAAATCAGAAAAATGTCCGGTTCAAGCAATGAAGAGATAAGATCTGCGTTGGAATTCCTATTGTTCCGCCGTGCGAATCTCGAAAAACGCGCCGAAGAGAAATACGCGAAACTGGAAAGTATTCTTGACTCCATGGAGCACATATCCGATCTCATCATATTCGTATCTGATGGCCAGATGGACAGAGTCATGAGAATGCTCGGTGATAGGGGTATCGTCGCACATAAATTCACGCAGGAAGAAGGAACGACGCCAATGGCCAGATATGGCAATCTTTCAGAAAGGGACTATCTGATCAAGAGGTTCTCGCGTGGTGAATTCCAGGCTTTGGTGGCAATTAAGTGTCTTGACGAGGGAATAGACATTCCTTCGGCATCGAGGGCAATCATCATGGCGTCTAGCACGAACCCTCGGGAGTATGTGCAGCGAATCGGAAGAATTATTAGGCAGGCAGAGGGAAAAACCTCTGCGGACATCTACGACATGATCATTCGACCATCATTGACGGATGTTCCGGAGGAGTTCCGCAAGCTCGAGAATCGGATATTCCGCAAGGAGATGGACAGAGTCCTGGATCTTGCGATGAATGCGAAAAACAATGCTGACGTTGTCAATACGGTATATCAGGTCATAGGAGACATACAGTGATAAAGAATGTGGAAATTATCAACAAGGTGAAGAATCTCACCGCGGGGAAACCCGAAATGGAGAAACTTGTGCTTTCAATTCTCGATGACGAATCCGAGGGAAAGCAGTTCGCCAGAAACGGGAAACCGGCGATTGAGAAGGAGGCTAGGGAAAGAGAATGAGAATAAATTCGATTGAAATAAAAAACTACAGGCAGCACAGAAATACGAAGCTTGATTTTCCCTTTATCTCTGGGGGATTCGACCTCCACCTCCTTGTTGCCGAAAACGGTGTCGGGAAAACAAACATTATGAACGCCATAAACTGGTGTCTCTATGAGGAAGAACCGTACGCGACGAAGAAAAATGCAAACCTGCCTTTATGCAACGAAATCACGCTGGATGAAGGTTTGAAAGCCGGTCATGCTTCAGAATCTGTTTCGGTGACCCTCAATGTGACAAGGGATGGCAAAAGGTACGAGTTTTTTAGAACCGTGGATGTTTCAGTGAAAGATCCGTCTGCAAAAAAGGTTTCTAAACTGAGCGTAACCATCACCCCTGAGAACGGGAATTCAGAGTTTTACGAAGAGGAAGAGGCAAGGAACGTCGCGATTGCATGCTTCCCGAAAAAAATCAGGGAATACTTTTTCTTTGATGCCGAACAGCTGACCACATACTTTGAAAGGTCAAACAAGGAACTGAGTGTAAAGGATGCTGTCAATGAAATATCGCAGGTCAATGTGCTTTCAGCAGCAATTAAACACCTGGAGGGATATATCAAAGAATGCGATAAGACCATGTCCAATCTCAACCCTAAACTCAGAGAAAAGCAGGAGTCTGTCGATAAGCTTGAAAAGGCTATGACAGATCTTGAAAGGGACATTGATGATTTGGAACAGTCCAATGAGAATGCTCGTCTTAAAATTATCGAACTCGATAAGCTGCTTAACGGCAATGAGAATGTTTCGGAAGACAACCGTAGATACAAAGAACTCTCGGAACAGATTGATGAGCTTGAAACAAAGCGGAAGGGTCTCGATGCTGACCAGAAAAAGCTCATCAGCAAGTATTACGTTCTTTTGTCGATGTATGACATCAACGATTCAACCAGTAAATACATCCGCGATAAGGAAGATCGCGGTCAGCTTCCGACTTCAATTGATCCCGAGGAAATTGTAAAGAGCCTCGATGCAGGAGAATGTATGTTCTGCAAGACAGGTCTCTCACATTCGGCTGAAGAGCACCTCAGAGAACTTCTCAAACAGTCAGCCCTGTCTACAAAAGCAGGAGGAAAGCTTACAGAAATCAAAAATGACATTGAAAAAGCTTGCAGAGAAGCTCGCAAATACAACGAAGCCATATCAGATCTCAAACAGTCAATTGAAGAGGTAGAAAAAGAAAAGGCGAAGTTGGAAGCAGCAAGTGAGGCAATCAGAATTAGACTCAATGCTTGTTCTGATGTCGAGAGTGTATCGACATGGTTCCAGCAGAAAGAAGACCTCAGCAAAGCTATGAGAAGCAACGACCAGAAGATTGGCTCATATAGGAACGAACTGAAAAACAAGGGTACACAGCTGGAAGATGCCCGGAAAGAACTGAGGAAAGCTCAGCAGAACACTGAAAAATGCGACGAGGCACGCAAACAGAAAGAGGTTGCCAGGGAAATAAAAGAAATCATCGAATCTGTAGAAGAAGATGTTTCGAAGACTATCCGGACCAACATGGAAGATAAAACGAAATACTGGTTCGATACTCTTCTTTGGAAGAAAAACACTTATACATCGATTCACTTGGATGACAAGTATGACATCGAACTTATCGACAGCTTTGGAAGATCCTGTCTTGGAAGTTGCAGCGCAGCAGAAAGACAGATGCTCGCCCTTTCATTTACGCTTGCTCTTCACGAGGTATCCGGATATGACGGAATGCTGTTTATCGATACACCGATGAGCCGTGTTTCAGGTGAGAATCGCAAGAATTTTGCAGACGTCCTGCGTCAGACAAGCATGGAAAAGCAGATTATTCTGACGCTTACTTCCGACGAATTCTCAGCAAATGTTCGTGAGATGTTTACATCGGAGTACCGCTCGTCGATGACCTTAATGAAGGTTGATAGTACAGAAAAAGAAGTGATTACGGAGGTGAAATAATGGCTGAAAGAGATAGATTTTCCATTGAGAATTACATTTACGAGAATGTTATACCCGTAATTGATAGCAGAAAATTCCTCGGTCTTGGAAAAGGAAAAGCAGATAAGGATTCCGCAGACCGTTCTGAACTGTTCTTTTTCGCAATGGCACTTGGGATAAAGGAAGGAAAAAGAACTCCGCTGGCCACAACTCATGGTTTTATCCAGGATACTGCAATTCCGGGTATAGGCGACTTTTATGGCGTGTCAAACGCCATGTCGCTCATCTATTCCCTTGCTCTGTCTGAACTCAGAAAGGAAGGCAGAGAAGACAAGATTCACGATCTCGAAGAAGCCCGTAAGGTTGCACAGGAATATGCGAATACTGGTTTCCATAAAATCGAGAGATGGCTCAATGATAAAAATCTCGACGAAGAAACAATCATGTTCAGATTGATCGGTGAGATGAACAGGTCAACGGCTTCTCAGGAGGTGACGGCATGACAAAACCAAAGACAAGAAATACTGTGCCGTTTGCCATGAAAATTGATGCGGAAGTCTACATGAGATTCCGGAGTTATGCCGAGAAACTCGGGCAGTCCTATACAGTCTGCCTGGAGCGAATCATAACAGAACAGCTTGATCAGAAGGGCTTTTCCATTGAAGAGGCGCGCAAGCTGCAGAAATAATGTCGGGGATCTTGAATTCGAAAAACAAACATTGCCGGTCATTTTTGGCCGGCTTTTCTCTTGCCCGGACGAGCGGTAAGGGTTAAAACCCCTGAGTCCGCAACTTGAGAACCCAAGAGACTGTTCTGTCAGCGCGAGCTCAGACCCTTCAACGCAGAGGCTAAAAAGGTCCGGGCTTTTGGCTTTTTGCTCGTCTTTCGCACCAGAAGAACAGCAGAATTATTTTGCGTTGAATTTTCTTCATCAATGTGTTATCATCTACACGATACAACTCAACGGGGAGTGCTATGACAAAACAGGAATTGGCAGCAAAGATATGGGCAACATCCAACGAGCTTAGGAAAAACATCAGGGCAAGCGAGTTCAAGGACTACATCCTGGGATTCATGTTCTGGAAGTACCTCTGCGACAAGGAGATTGACTATATAAAGGATCTCGGCGGAGAAGAGGACGATCTTCTTGACGTCGACGAGGATATCAAAACCAAGCTCAAGGATGGTATCGGATACTACATTTCCCACGACCACCTCTTCAGCACATGGAGAAAAGCCGGTGTGAATCTCGGCGCCAAGGACGTCGTGGAGGCCATAGACGACTTCTACGAGAACCTCAACATGAAGTACGAATCCTTCTTCAAGAATATCTTCTCCGTACTTCAGGGCGGACTTTCAAAGCTCGGCGAGAACGCCGGTTCCAGAGACAAGGCCGTAAGGGATATCGTTGATCTGATTGCCTTCATTCCTCCCACAAGCCGTGACTATGACGTATTGGGCTACATCTACGAATACCTGATCAAGCAGTTCTCAAATGAGGCAAAGCGTGACGGAGCCTTCTATACTCCGAAGAATCTTTCCCTGCTCGGTTCTCTCATAATCAAGGAAAGGCTCAAGGACAGAGACGAAATTCTGCTCCATGACCCGTGCGTAGGAAGTGCCGGTTTGATGCTGACCCTTGGTAAAGCTGCGGAGAAGTACATCTCAGCAGACAAGATCAAATACTACGGCCAGGATCTCATCACTGAGACGGCCAACCTGGCAAAGATGAACCTGTTCATGCAGGGAATTCCTGTTCAGAACATCAACATCCGCAATGCAAACACACTTGAGGAAGACTGGCCGTACTTCGACGAGCAGACCTCATATGCTCCGTTGTTTGTCGATGCCTGCAGCCTGAACCCGCCGTACAGCGTAAGGCACGATTTCTCCGGGTATGAGAACGACGAAAGATACCGGGGATATGGATTGCCACCAGATGGCAAAGCAGATTACGCGTTCCTTCTTCACTCCCTGTATCACATCAAGAATGACGGCATCATGACCATTATCCTGCCGCATGGTGTATTGTTCCGCGGTGATTCTGAGGGAGAGATCCGTAAGAACCTGATTCTCAGACACAACATCGAGACCATCATAAGCA
>Ga0310786_10002118_pt1 | contig 30984 bp, 19 predicted proteins | sample AusTroGonzalo_MG_FD_203881 | JGI IMG/M metagenome (GOLD analysis project Ga0310786, IMG submission 203881) | Bovine rumen microbial communities from tropical cattle in Woodstock, Queensland, Australia - Gonzalo_03 (v2) (version 2) | ecosystem: Host-associated > Mammals > Digestive system >...
TCACCAGTCCCCACTCTTGGGAGGGGCCGGGGAACTGGACGGCGGCATAGTAGGCACGGTAGACATATGGCTCGAAGACATTTTCGGGGAAGTAGTCGTCGGAGGAGCAGATGTAGGTGTTGCGGAGGCGGTCGCGGACGCGGATGAGGGAGGAGACGTTGTTCCAGCGCCAGTAGTCCTCGTTGACCACCAGAGAGACTCCGAACTTGTCCCGGAGGTAGAAGAACTGCTCCTTCATGTAGCCGACGACGACCGTGATGTCCGTGATGCCCGCTTCCCGGAGCTGGCGGATCTGCCGCTCGATCAGGATTTCGCCTTTGACCGTCAGGAGGCCTTTCGGCTTTTCGTAGGAGAGCGGTGCGAAACGCGACGACATGCCGGCCGCCATGATGACGGCGTTGTCGACCTTGTACGGGGCCAGCCGCTCAAGGCCCGCCGGAGAAAGGGAACCATCACCCTCGAGCCACCCGGCGGCGGAAAAACGCCGGAGCATGGCATTGGCTTTGCCAAGGGAAAAACCCAAATCTTCGGCGAATTTGCGCTGGTTGGCAAACTGCTGCGTCCGCAGGAAATCGAGGGCGCGGAACTCGTCGTGTTTAAGGCTTGGAAAAGTCTTGTTCATTTTTTTGGATACTTAATCCACAAATTGAACGGGGGTGCAAGAAAAAACTCTTCGGCAGATGGGTGCCTTGCCCGCCATCCAGCGGACCTTCCACCATGGTTTTCCACGGCAACCCGCACGACAAAACGCATTCGCAGGGGGGGGATGAACAATCCCCTGGCATTCGATTGTTTCTGCGGGCATTCGGGCCAACCGCTCGGGATTGGCACCCCCAACCGGATTCGAACCGGTGTTACCAGGATGAGAACCTGACGTCCTAGGCCTCTAGACGATAGGGGCCCGCATGGAGAAACACGCGGGGGACAATGCCTATTCCGGAGGCGCTTGGCAAGCGGAATCGCATTCCCCCCACCCTTCCGCGGCGGACGGCGCGGCGCGGGCGTCCAGCCACGATTGCAGGATGACCTGCGCGGCGAGCTTGTCCACGTGCCGCTTGCGCGCCTCGCGGCGGGTCCCGGCGGCAATCAGCACGTCTTCCGCGATTTTCGTGCTGAGGCGCTCGTCCCACCGTTCCACCGGGATGGACGTGCGCGCTTCCAGCTCGCCGATGAAGGCATCCGTCCTTTCCGCGCGCGGCCCCCGCCCCCCGCTCATGTCGAGCGGATAGCCCACGACAATCCGCGCGACGCCCTCCGCCGCCGCCAGCCGCGCGACCGCCGCCGCCGCCTGGGGCAGCTGCGGACACTCCAGCGTCTCGCGGGGGAAAGCGATCACGCGCGCCGCGTCGCTGATGGCGATGCCCGTCCGCCTGTCCCCGTAATCCACCCCCAGCACGCGGCCGGCACCGGCTTCCGCCATCATCGCCCCGCCAGCGGCCTAGGCCTGCTGTTTCGCCCGGATTTTCGCCATCTTGGACGCGACGCGGATCACCACGAAGACGCTCAGCGCCGTGATGAGGAATTCGATGAGGGTGTTGACGAACAAGCCGTAGCGGATGGCCACTTCGGGCACTTCCGCGACCGCCGCGACGACGACTTCGCCGGCCTCGTTGACGACCTCTTCGACCGCGGGCTTCGCGGCCTGCATGACGAACTTCAGCTGGGTGAAATCCACGTTGCCCAGCACCAAGCCGATGGGCGGCATGATGATGTCGTTGACCAGCGACGTCACGATCTTGTTGAACGCGCCGCCGACGATGATGCCGACGGCCATGTCGATGGCATTGCCCTTGACCGCGAAATCGCGGAAGTCGGCCAGGAAACCGCGGATGCCTTTCTTTTCGGCTTCCGCCGGAACATTCGTATCGCTCATGGTGTCATATCTCCTTGGAAAACGGAAAACGCGCGCATATTGCCCCAACCCGCGCGCGCGGGGAAGCTTTTTTTGGCGCCGCCGGAAATTCAACCGGCGGAGTCCCCTTCCCCGGCCGTGTCGGACGCCAGGATTCCATAGATGAAATAGTCGCACCAGGTGTTCACCATCTTGCCCTGCCGGATCAGGCCTTCCCGCTTGTAGCCGCATTTTTCCAGCATCCGCCGGGACGCGGCGTTGCGGACGTCCACCTCCGCCTGCAGCCGCCGCAACTGCGTGCGGGCGAAACAGAAACGGGTCATGGCGGCGAGGGCCTCCGTCCCGTAGCCTTTCCCCTGGCAGGCCGGGGCGAGCCGGATGGCCACGGTAGCCATGCGGTCGTTCTCGATGCGGTGGACCCACAGTTCGCCGACCGCCTTTCCCGATGCCCGTTCCTCGATGCCCAGGTGGAAACTTTTCACCGGGCGTTCCGCTTTCGCGAACAGCAGTTCGGGATGTTTGTCCGTCTTGCCCGGGCCTTTTCCCCAGTAGGCGTAGAGGGATTCGTCCGGCATCCATTCCCGCAAGGCGGGGATGTCGCCCGCGGCCAGCGCCCGGAGGCGCAACCGTGCCGTGCCGATCACCGGCTTTTCGCGGATGTAGTCTTCCAGCGCCATGTCCGTGCCCTCAGAAAGCGAACTCCGCCGCCCAGTCGAAACCGCCGCTCTCCTCGCAGGATTCCGGCCAGTGGCGGCACCATTCCGGAACGGCGGGATTCCCGACCCGGTCGAAGCCGGGCGTGTAGGGTTTCAGGTCCAGCACCGCGCTCCCGGGAAAGGCATCGATCCAACGGAGCTCGACCGTGCCGCCCGCCTCGTCCACGCGGGCGATTCCGGCGTTCGTCACCGCGATGGGGTTCGGACGTTCCGGCGAACGGAGCGCAAAAACGCCGATTTCGTCCGGGCCTTTGACGTAAGGCTTCTTTTCGACCAGCGTGCCGCGCGCCGCCGGGTTGTCGCAACGGTCCATCCACCAGAGAACCTGCACGTGGCTGTAGCCCGCCAAGCCCTTCAACCCGGCCCGGAAGGCCGGGTCGAGGACGATCCTCGCGCCTGTGCCGCCGTTTTCAACCGTTCCGATGGGATGCATTTCGATTTTCTTCATGGAAACCTCCTGGGTATGTTCATGGAAGCCCTTGTAGCGCGTGTTTTCCATACTTCAACCCCTATCGTCCGCACCTCGGAAAGGAAGCGGACGCGGATTTTGCTCTTTCCGGGGAAAGGGGCTTGTGCCATCTTCCCGGCATGGAAGTCCCTCCCTCCAAAGAAGCGTTGGTGGCCATCGTCGGACGGCCGAACGTGGGCAAATCCGCCTTGTTCAACCGCTTGGTGCGGCGCCGCGTGGCCATCGTCCACGCGCAGGAAGGCGTCACGCGCGACCGGCTCATGGCGACGGCGGAATGGCTGGACCGGCGCTTCCGCGTGGTCGACACGGGCGGCTTGGCCCTGCCGGACGGCACGGCTTCGCCCGACGCCATCGAAACGGCCATCGGCGAACAGGTCCGGGCGGCGCTGTCCGACGCGACGGCCATCGTCTTCGTGACCGACATCCGCGCGGGCGTGGTGCCGCTCGACCGGGAAGTGGCGGCGCTCCTGCGGCGGACGGGACTCCCCGTCGTGGTGGCTGCAAACAAGGCGGATTCGCCGAAAGACGAGCTCCACGCCGCCGAATTCGAGTCGCTGGGATACCCCGTCCGCGCGGTTTCGGCGGAGCACGCGCTGGGCATCGACGAACTGGTCCAGGCGCTGGCACCGCACCTCCCGCCGCCCGGAGGCGTGCCCGAAGCGGAAGCGGAGCGGATACGGGTGGCAATCATCGGCCGCCCGAACGTGGGCAAATCGTCGTTCGTCAACCGGCTGGCGGGCGGGAACCGCCTGATTGTCTCGCCGGTGGCGGGCACGACGCGCGACGCGGTGGAAATCCCCTGCGGCGAAGCGGGCGGCGACGGGCGCGGCTTCCTGCTGGTGGACACGGCGGGCATCCGGAAGGCGGGCAAAATCAAGGAATCCGTCGAAAAATTCAGCCTGTTCCGGGCAACCCGGAGCATGGAAGAGGCGGACATCGCCTGCCTGGTGGTGGATGCGGTGGCGGGCCCGTGCGAACAGGAAAAGAAGCTGGCCGGGCAGGTGCTGGAGAACCACAAGGCGCTGGTCGTGCTGGTCAACAAGTGGGATCTGGCCAAGGGGCAGGGCGTCAAGGAAGCCGCCTACGAAGCGCAGCTCCGCCGCGCGCTCTTCCTGCCGCCGGGCATTCCCGTCCATTTCGTTTCGGCGAAAAGCGGCTACCGCGTCCGCGCCGCGTTCGGCGCCATCTCCGCGCTGGCGGCGCGGCTGGGCATCAAACTGCCGACCGGCATCCTCAACCGCGTGATCCGCGACGCCTTCCAGCGCACCCAGCCCCCCGCCGCCCGGAACCGCGTCCTCCGCTTCTACTACGCCACCCAGACGGGCCGCCGCCCGCCCCGCATCACCCTGTTCGTCAACGACCCGGAGCTTTCCACGCCCGCGCACCAGACCTATCTAACCAACGCCATCCGCCGTGCTTTCGACCTCGGTGGCGTCCCGCTGGTCCTGCGCTACCGCTCCAGCCACGAAGAGCGCTCCGCCGGCGGGAAGTCCCCTCCCCGCCCGGACAAAAAGCCTTCCGCCGGACGACGCCCCCCGCCCGCCGCGCCGCGGCGTAAAAAGCGTCCGTGACGTCCCCTCACCCCACGTCGCGCGAACGGAGTCCCCACGCGCCCAGCGCCAGCGCGAATCCGGCGTAGCACGCCGCGTGGAGCGTCGCCGCCAGCAGGTACGCCCCCGGCACGGCCAGCCCCTCCGCCCACGCATCGGCCAGCCAGAACGCCTGGAGATTCGGCAGAAGCGCGTAGAGTCCCTGCGCCCAGAGCCGGTCCAGCCGTGCCCCCAGCAGCCAATCCGCCATCAACCCGGCGGAAAGCAGCCCCCCCGCGCACAAGGCCGCCGCCACCGGCGAAAGCCGCGTGGCGAAGGCCGCCGCCAACGCCGCGGCCACCAGCGCGGGCAACCACGCCAACCACGCGATGCCCGCCAGCGGCCAAACGCTTTGCACCGCCGCCCGCACGTCCGCCGCCCCGGCCGCGGCAACGGCGAGGGCCGCCGCCACCGCCGGTGCCAGCCAGAGGAACGCCGCCGAGGAAAAAGGCCGCCGCGTCCGGTGGTTCCACGCCCCCGCCAGCGCCAGCGCGACTACGGCCGCCGCCAGCAGGGCCCCGCTGATTCCCCAATCCGTCCCGTTGGGCGCCATCGCCGACCGCACCGAAGCCAGCAGCGCCGGAACCGCCGCCGCCCCGTAGAGCGCCAGCGCCCCGCCTACCCCCGCCGCCTGCGCCGCCAGCCATTGCCCGCGCCCGACCGGCTTGGAAAGCAACGCCGCCGCGCGCCCCTGCCCCAACCCGTCCCCCACCGTTTCCAGCGCGCCGAGGATGCCCAGCGCCATGCCGCAGACGAGCAGCAGGGACAGCCCCGCGTCCGCCACCATGCGCGCCCCGTCGCCCAGCGTGAAATTCATCACCACCGGCAGCAGCGCGATGCCGCACACCCCGACGCACGCCACCAGCAGGAACGCCGGCGAACGGAGGCTCTCCAGCGCCGCCATCCGCGCCAGCGCGCAAAACGCCCGGATTCCCCCGGCTCTTCCGGCCCCGCTCATGCCCCGACGTCCGGCGAACCGTCCCCGCCGCCGTCCTCCGGCAGCGCCAGCGCGTCGAGGATTTCCAGCACCTGCTGGCCCTTTTCGATGGACAGATCCAGCGTGAAATGCAGGTGCGGCGTGTAGCGGAGCACCACGTGGTCCCGCAGCGCATGCTGGAAATCGACCCGGTGGCGCCGGAGCAAGCCCATGACCTGCTCCCGCCGCGCCGCGTCGCCGCGGATCGACACGCAGACCCGCGCCGTCCGCAGGTCCACGGCGGTCTCGACGCGCGTGAACGTCAGCTCCGCCGGATCGAAATCCGGCTCGCGCACCACGCGGTAGACCTGCGTGGCCAATTCCCGGCGGATCAATTCGTTGACCCGCGTGATCCGATCGCTCTTCATGCCGCCATCCTATCCGACTTCCCCGCGGATGCAACGCGCAACTCGCCCCTCACCGCCCCGCCGCCGGCCCCTTCCCGCGCGGCTCGGCCTTCACGGCCAGCGCCGCCGCCACCGATTTCCCCGTCCGCAGGATCCTCGCCCCGCGCGTGACGTTGCAGAGGCTCCCGCCGATGGCCTTCGCCACCTCCCGCTGCGTGTGACCTTCCCGCAGCATCCGCAGGATGATCCACCGCTTGCGCAGGGACGCGTATTCGCCGGGCGTCAGCAGTTCGCGCAGCATCTGGCGCATCGTCGCGGCGTCCCGGATGCCGCACAGTGCGTCGAGCAGGGTTCTTTCCGCCACGGTGGTGCCCGAAGGCTTGCGGATCTTCTGGACCGGGGAAACACGGGAATTTTTCATGCCCCCGTTTCTACAGGCAAAATCAAAAATCCGCAACCCCCGATTCGCGCGCCCCCGTCCTCCCCCTGCGGTTTTTGCCCATCGGACCGGTTTGCCAAGCTTTGGCAAATTCCGGGAATCAATCGGGGAAAAGCCGGTCGAGCAATTCCGGAAGGTTTCCGTCGCGGGCGGCCGCGGAAGCGTCCGCCTGCCGGAAATGCCGGGCGGCCTCGGCGGGCGCGAGGGAAGTCCCCAGGATGTAGTGGGTGGCGATGAGGTAGATGATGCGCGTGGGCGCCAGACCGTAAACCTGCCGCGACAGGATGTGGGCGGCGCGTTCCTTCGGATCGGGAAAGCGTTTCTTCAGCACGGGACTGCGGAATAGCCGCTTGACGATTTCCGCGATGAAAAGGCCCGATTTCATGTAGAGGTCCGCAAACGTCGCCTCCGGGTCGTCGAAGCAGCCGGGCCGCTCGGCTTCGAGAAGGTCGGCCATGCGGCGGACGACGGCGCGCGGCGTGAAAATCTGGTTGGTTTTCTGCGGAGGCACGTAATCGAAAATGTCCTCCGGCAGCGTCTCGTCGAAATAGTCGGCAAGCGCGAGCTTCTTGGCCCAGAACTCCTTGACGGCATCGTTGAAAACCGTTTCGTCGAAGAGGTGCCCCGCGAAACGTTTCCTCCCGCCGCCCTCCGGGTCGTCGTACTCCCCGCCGTCGCGGAGGAACCGGAACTGTTCGACGGTGATGCCGGTCACTTCGCGGAAAACCTCCGGCTCGGTTTTTGCGTCGAACGTGGCAAGCGTGATGCCGCCGTCCTCGCCCTCCCCGTAGGCCATGAGGAACGAGGGTATGGTCCGCGTGAATCCCCGCAACCGCGCCCGCACGTCCTCCTCGATGGTGCGCTTCCGCTCCTCGGCCTGCCAGCGCTCGACCCGTTCGACCAGTTCGCGCGGCTTGTTCTCGACGATTTCCCGCGTTTCGGCCTCGACGGCCTCCCGGAAGCCGCGGAAGGCGTCGGCGCTGGCGGCGCGGAATTTTTCTTCCGCGCGACGGATGTCGGCGGGAGATTCGGCGGCCTTGCGCTCCCGTTCCAGTTCGGCGCGGGCGATGCCGGTCTGCCGTTCGAGTTCGGCGCGGTGGATCTGGAATCCCGCGTCCACGGCCCGCTCGACCTCCTTTTCGAGGTTGTTCCGGGCGCGGGGAGCGGGGTCGTACCGCTCGACGATGGGCGGGAGTATCTTCTCCTTGAGGCCGTTCTTGAGCGAATCCGCGAGCGCATCGAGCCGTTCTTCCACGCCGTCGGGACCGGATTCCCCGAGCGCCGCGAGGGCGGGCGCGACATCCCCTTGGAGGGAGGCATCGTAGAGCCGCGGCCCGAAAAGATCCCTGGCGGTCCCGATGACGATTTCCTCCCGCACGAACGCGTTCCCGTCCGCGCCGACTTCGACGCCGCCGATTCCGTCGAGGGCGCCGGGATTGCGCGGAACGCCCTGTTCCCGTGGCGGGGAAAGCTTTTCGAGGATTTCGCGGACGGCCCCCGGCGCGCCGAAGACGTTGGAAATCCCGCTGAACAGGAAGTTGCTCATGAACCCACGCCTCACGACCTCCCTCGACTTGATGCGCCGCGGGATGGAAAGGACCGCCGCGGCATCGAGCGGAACCATGCGCCCTTCGGGGTCTTCGCCCGCGACGGGGAAGAAATTGAGCAGCCGGCGGATGTTTTCGGCATGGTCGGCGGAAGTGCCCCCGCCGGCCGGCCGCGGCCGGAGGTTGTTGGCGAATTCGTCGAAGACGACGAGTGTGCGCGCGGGGTCGAAATCGAAGACGTAGGCGGTTTCCTTGCGCAGGAGCTGCCCCTCCGCCGTGCGGAGGGTGCCGGGATTCTGCGCGCGGAACGCGGCCTGCATGTAGGCCGACGGACTGGAAAGGTTGCAGAGCATGAGAACGCCGCACCACTCGGGCACGGTGACCCCGACGGTCAGTTGCCCGACGGAAAGCGTGATGGTGCGCGGGTGGTGCCGGATGGCTTCCCGCACACGGTCGAAGGCGGGATCGGAAGGCGGCGCCTCGTCGTCCGCGCTCCCGTCGCCCGCCGCCAGCACCACGTGGTATTCCCCGAACACGGGGTCCGCTTCCAGCAGGCGCTTGAGGGCGCGTGCGGAGGCGACGCGGTTGAGGAGCCAGAGCGTGTGCGGCAGGGCCGCCCGCAGTTCCGGCGTCGAAAACGGATACTTTTCCCCCGTGGAAAGCGAAGCCAGCCACTTCTTCACCGCGTCGCCGTGGACGAACGCCCCGTTGTCCCCCACCCGGAAGAACTCGTTGAGGTCGAACGCGTATTCGGCCGTTCCCCCGCCCTCCTCCAGGTCGATGCCGCGTTCCAGCGTTTCGCGGACCATCGGCGAAACCTGGTAGGTGAACAGCTCCATCCGCGGCAGCGTCCCGTAGGGGTTCGTCCCCTCGCCCCGCCACGACGCCTTCCGCTCCTGTTCGTCCGCGTAGGACCAGTTGAAAATCTGTTCCGCCCCGAACCGTTCGCCGGCGAGCGCCTTGAATGGCGTGCCAGAAAGGTGGAGCGTGTGCCGCCGCGCGATCTGCCGGAGGGCGGCATCCGTGCGGAACGTGTCCACCCCCTCCTGCGATTCGTCGAGGACGAGCAGGTCGAACACGAGCCCCCTGTGGTGGCGTCCCCGGGCGTCGTTCCATTCCTTGCACATCCACCCGAGCTTGTCGTGCGCCCCGCCGAAATAGACCGACCCCTTCAGCCCCTGCAGAGACTCGAACGCCACCATGCACGCCCCCTCCGCCCCCCGCATCGCCACGAACTGCTCCCGCGTCTGCACGCCCGGCTTGCCGCGCACCGCCTCGTTGTCCGAAACGAACGCCAGCCGCCCGCCCCCGTCGAAAAACCGGTGGAAGTCCTCCGCCCACGAATTCGCCACGCTGGGCCGGTTCGTCAGCACCAGCACCGTTTTGCACCCCATCCGCAGCGCCAGCTCGTAAACCGCCAGCGTTTTCCCGAAGCGCGGCTTGGCGTTCCAGAGGAACGCCGCCCCGCCCCCGCGGAAATACGCCGCGGTTTGCTCCACCGCCCGCTCCTGCTCCTCCCGCAGTTCGTAGGGCTCCAGCGGCGCCCCGCCCGCCACCCATTCCCGCCGCGCGAACTCCTCGAAATACCCCTTCGACGCCGTCCCGTCCGTCCGGAACCACTCCGTCCTCGGTCTCCGCGCCACCCCCCGCTGCCGCACCAGGAACGAATGGAACGCCCGGTCCGTGAACGATTCCAGCGTCCCGTCCTTGTAGAGCGCGTTGTCCTGCCACTCCAGATGCGCCGGGATTTGCGCCGTGTGCGTCTGCTGCGCGATGCGGTCGGAAGGCCGCTGGGTTTCCGTGTAGCCGATTTTGATCCAGCCTTCGTTGTCCGCCACTCCCGGCGTGGTGTAGGCGTAGATCATCGGCGCGATCGGCCGGTAGGGCCGGATGGCGGGCGCGGTCATCACGCCATCTCCCGCACGTGCGTTTCCACGAACCCGATTTCTTCCGCCGTCAGTCCGTATTTCCCGTAAAGCTGCCGGTCCACCCCCGCCACCGGCTGGCTCCAGTCGATGTCCGAACCGGGCGTGAAGTCCTGCATCGGGACGTATTTCCACTTCGGCGGCGGGTTGTGCTGGGTCGCTTTCAGGATGCCAAGCATGGTTCTTGCAAACCTTGTGCAGATGAATTTCAGACACGCTTGCGCTTCTGCTTCCGTATCGAAGCTTCCGATGCTCATGAAAGTTTCGGTATAGCCGACTTCCGGTTGTCCAATTATAGGTGTGGCAAAAACTTCAAAAGCGCCCGCTCCATTGACGGAAGCAATCAAAACCTTCCACTTATCAAGATTGGAAACGTGGTTCACATAATCGCGGCGGATAAAACGATATACCCGGTTTGTTCCGATGCGTCCGTAAATGCGGACATATGCAAGCGCATCCGAAGGGCGTTGAGCATGAAAAACTTGCGGAAGGCGCTCGAAGACGTTGGTCTTGAAGTCATAAGCGTGGCCTGCGCTCAATTGTCCAGCCGCCTCGGGATGGTCTTCGTGCATTTTCTCCGTGAAGTGATAGGCGTAACTGGTGACGACAATGGGAGCGAGGCTCCGGAAATTGTTGTTTTTGACTTTGTGCAGGATGCCGTTGAGCTCGGAATACGGCGTAAAGATTTCGATGGGACCGAAAACCTTTTCTTCGTCATGGAGACTGATAGCGACGCCACCTTTGATGTCGGTGTTGGGAAAGAATTTGGAAGCGTCTGGTTCGTAGTGGAGAATCTTGAAATGCGGATCCGCGAGCATTTTCCGGTTCCATTCGTGTGGGGTCGAACCGGCATCGAACAGAAAGCGCGCCGGATGGACGAGAACATCGGTCCTTCCGGCCTCGAAAGCGGCATCGAGGAAGCGGTGGTAGATGGGCGGTGCGAAAGTTTTGTTCTCGCCGATGGCTTCGTCTTGGTACGGCGGATTCCCGATGACGTAATCGAATTTCATGGGCGGCTCCTTCTTTTTTGGGCGGTCTTGTGTGGCGGCGAAAGCGGGAAAAGCCATCTGGAAGCTTGCGGTGGCGGACTCCCCGCCCGAAGGGGCGGGCGCATCTTCAGCGAAAAGATCCACCGCCTTCTTGTTTCTCCATTTCTTGATGCGGGGCATCGGAAGAGGGGACGGGAGGGGCGTTTCGGCCTTTTCGTCCGCGCCTGGCGGGAACAATTCGGCCGTGTCCGGCACGGCGGGAGGCGGAAAAGTCGGAACGGTGCCGGTGAGCATGTCAACTTGGAAGAGGTTCCAGGCGATGGCCAAGGCGAAAGGACGAAGGAGGGCGGAATGGTCGGGGCGTTCCCCGAAGCGGTCGCGGTAGGCTTCGAGCACCGAAAGGAGGACGTTGATCCGCGCGATGAGCAGGCTGTCCCCTTGGAGTTCGCACCCGTAAACAGAGCGGACGGCGACCAAGGCGAGTTTGAGGAAGTCTTCCTTGCCCTTGTTCGATTCCGCGCAGATGCGGAGCTTGTGGTCGAGGATGCCGTCGCGTTCGGCAAGGGGAAGTATCCGGCCCGTGCCCGGGTCGTAGCGTTGCACCAGGAAAGGGGCTTCGCCGCAGGCGATTTCGAGGCAGGTCGCCCGGAGAAAGGCCGACGGATCGCCGGGAAACGGGACCGCGTCGATCATCCGCCGGCAGACGGCAAGCGGCGTGAAAACTTCCGCGTGCGATTTCGTGCGGCGGTCCCGGGTCGCCGCCGTTTTCGCGGCGCGGGGCCGCAACTGGAAATCCGTCAGGTGGCGGATGCGGGCGGTCGTGATGGAATCGCGGGGCTGGAACCCCGCCCCGAGATCGGCATAGGCGTCCGTTGCCCAGACGATGGGCTGGTTCGTGGCGTGGTCCAGCAGCAGCGGCGCCAGAAGACCGCGACCATGGAGGAATTCGATGTCGGCGGTGAAATCGACGGTGTTTGCCGCCGCTTCCCCTGCCCCGCAGATGTCGTTGTCCGTTCGCTGTGTCATGTCCGCGATGCGTCCTGCATCGCGGCGGGCAGGGAAGAACAAAAACGCGTTCTCAATCCATGCCCACGCTGGAGGCCGTTCCACGGGCCCGTCTCGGTCGCATGGCGAGAACGCGCCCGAATGCGGACGCGCTCTGCTGATTGACCGAGGCAAGGCTCGTGCCTTGTTCGGATGAACGACAACAGGAAAAATGTGGAACGTTTCCAGCGTGGCGTCGTTTAGCAGTTCGCTAAAAAAGTGCTATGGAATCATCGAATCTGGGGTTGGACTTCTCCTGTCGGCCGGGAAGAAGGCGGGATGCCGTTCCTCCCGGAACCGTTTTCGACTCTAACGGAAACCGCCCCGCAGAAAAGGAAAAACCGCCCGCTTTCCCCGGATTTCCGCCTTGCCCCGTGCCCCCGCAGCCCCCTATGCTGGCCCCGGAAGAAGGTTGAACCGCCATGATGGACGTCAAATACACCGTGGACATCACGAAATTCGGCAAGCGGGATTGCCCGGAATGCGGGCATTCGATTCCCCGCTCCGCCGACCGCTGTCCCGAATGCGGCCACGTCTTCGCCCCGGTCGTGAAATGTCCCCAATGGGTGGGCTGGGTCCTCGTCGGCCTTTTCGTCTGGCTGGTGGTCTGGTTCATGGCCCATTGACCCCTTTCCCCCGGAATCCGTTTCCGGCGGGGCTCTTCGCGTCCATTTGGTCCTCCTTTCCCAAACTCCCGATTCACGGCTCCCGTTCCTGTCCGCAAAGCGGTTTTCCTTGTTTTCTTGCAGATTTCCCCATTGCTGTCCATCCGTGTCCATTCGTGGTTTCCTCCCGTTCCCCACCGCGATGCCACGGACGCGGCAAGCGCGTCCCTCCCTTTTGTCCCATTTGCGGCCATTCGCGCATGGCTCCTGTCTTTGCTTTTCGCTTGCTCCGCCCCCCCGCCCCGCGCATACTGCCGGCCCTCATGAACCAGAAACGCCAAGACATCGCCGCCCGCCTCAAGACCATGCGCGAAGAACGCGGATTTTCCCCCGAAGCCATGGCCGGACGCATCATGGTCTCCCCCGGCGTCTACCGCGCGTGGGAAGCCGCCGAGGCCGACATCCCCGCCTCCGCGCTCCACGATGCCGCCCACGTCCTCGGCGCCGACCTCACCGAACTCCTCACCGGCGAAGCGCCCCGCCTCCGCATCTTCACCGTCACCCGCGCCGGGAAAGGCGTCGCCGTCGAACGCCGCGCCGACTACCGCTACCTCAACCTCGCCACCAATTTCATCGGCCGCAAGGCCGACGTCTTCGAAGTCACCGTCCCCCCCGAAACCGAACAGGAAGGATCGCACGCCAACGCGCACCCCGGCCACGAGTTCAATTACGTGCTCGAAGGCCGTCTGCGCGTCAACATCCACGGCAATTCCCTGGAGCTGGACCCCGGCGACTGCATCTACTTCGACGCCGCCAACGAACACTCCATGCAGGCCCTCGGCGGCAAGCCCGCCCGGTTCCTGGCCCTCATCATCTGACGCCGCCCCCGGCGTTCCGCGCGGCCGCCCGTCCCGGCCCGCCCCCCTTTCCCGAAACGAAACCCCTTCCGATTGGACATTCCGCCCATGAACCTTCTCAAGAAATTCCTTCCGCGCACCGAATTCGGAAACTACGCGGATTTCTACGAAAACTTCAAGCTCCTCCCGCCTCCCGGCTTCAACTTCGCCTACGACGTGGTCGATGCCCGCGCCGCCGACGAGCCGGACCGCATGGCCCTCCTGTGGTGCAACGACCACGGCGAGGAACGCCGCCTGACCTTCGCCGACATGAAGGACGGGAGCGACCGCGCCGCGCACGTCTTCTCCGCACACGGCATCCGCAAGGGCGACGCCGTCATGCTCACCCTCAAGAACCGCTACGAGTTCTGGTTCTGCATCGTCGCGCTGCACAAGATCGGCGCGGTCGTGGTGCCCGCCACCCACATGCTGACGGAGCACGACCTCGAATACCGCTTCTCCAAGGCGCACGTGAAAATGATCGTCTGCGCCCCCGACGACGGCCTCTGCGCCTATGCCGAAAAGGCCGCGGCCGCGATGGGACCCGCCGCCCCCATGCTCGCCCGCGTCGCCTCCCCCCGCCCCGGCTGGATCGACTTCTCCGCCGAATGGGCCGCCGCGGACGCCCCCTGGGTGCGCCCCGCGGACACCGTCGGCACCGACGTGCGCGAGCCGTTGCTCGTCTATTTCTCCTCCGGCACCTCCGGCCACCCCAAGATGGTCCTCCACAACCACCTCTACCCCCTCGCCCACATCATCACCTCCCGCTACTGGCACAACGACCGCCCCGGCGGCGTCCACTACACCGTCGCCGACACCGGCTGGGGCAAGGCCGTCTGGGGCAACCTCTACGGCCAGTGGATCGTCGGCTCCACCGTATTCGTCCACGACTACGACCGCTTCCACGCCGCCCGCACCCTCGAACTGTGCTCGAAATACGGCGTGACGAACTTCTGCGCGCCGCCGACCGTCTACCGCTTCCTCGTCAAGGAAGACATGTCGAAATGCGACTTCTCCGCCCTCGAATACGCCTGCGTCGCCGGCGAGCCGCTCAACCCGGAAGTCTACAACCGCTTCCTCGAAGCCACCGGACTCCGCCTCATGGAATGCTACGGCCAGACCGAAACCACCTGCTCCGTCGGCAATTTCCTCTGGATGGATCCCAAACCCGGCTCCATGGGCAAGCCCTCCCCGCTCTTCCGCGTGCGCCTCGTCCGCCCCGACGGCACCGAATGCGACCCCGGCGAACACGGCGAGATGGTCATCCCGCTCGGCCCGGACGGCGAACGCCCCGCGGGCCTGTTCAACGAGTACCTGGAAAACCCCGAGGCCAACGAATACGCCACGCGCGGCGGAGTCTACCACACCGGCGACGTCGCCTGGCGCGACGAGGAAGGCTACCTCTGGTACGTCGGCCGCGACGACGACCTCATCAAGTCCTCCGGCTACCGCATCGGCCCCTTCGAAGTCGAAAGCGCGCTGATGGAGCACCCGGCCGTCCTCGAATGCGCCGTCACCGGCAAACCCGACCCCGACCGCGGGCAGATCGTCAAGGCGACCATCGTCCTCTCCAAGGGCTACGCCCCTTCCGACGACCTCGCGAAGGAACTCCAGGAACACGTCAAGAAGGCCACGGCCCCCTACAAATACCCGCGCGCCATCGAATTCGTCGCCGAACTGCCCAAGACCATCTCCGGCAAGATCCGCCGCACCGAAATCCGCGCCCGCGACGCCGCCGCCCGCTGATTTCTCCCCCTCCCCCCCGCTATCCCCCCGGCGTTTTTTGCCCGGGCAACCGATTTGCCAATCTTTGGCAAAAATCCCCCGTTTTTGCCAAACCTTGGCAAAACGCGAACGGGCCGCGCCTCACCACGCGCGGATGCGGTAGAAAACGCCTTCCCCGCCGTCCGTGCCGAGTTCCGCACCGTCGGCGTCGTAGCGGGTTTCCACGCGCCGCCAGCTGTTCTCGTCGAGCAGGTTGGTCGTCGCTTCGATGTTGTAGCCGATGGCCCCGTCCAGCGCTTCCCAGTCCAGCACCAGCTTCCCGTCGCGGAACTCGCCTTCGATCGTCCAGTCCGTCCGTTCCTCGAGATACGGGTTCTCCGGCGGGTTGTCCGGGTCCCATTCCCCTTCCCCGCCATCTGCCGTCGTCACGGACTTGACCGTGCTCCAGCCGCTCCAGCCACCTTCGCTCCGGGCCTTCACCCGCACGTAATACGTCGTTCCCGCGGAAAGGCTGGTCACCGTCCTGGAGGTGGCCGTCAGGCCGGGTTCGTCCACGAGCAACGCGCCCGTGAGCGACACGCCGGAAATGAAGCGCTGGGCCTGGCCGCTTGGCCGGGTGTCCACCCACCGCAGGTACACGTTGCGGCAGGTCCGCAAGTTCGCCGTCATTTGCACCGCGGTCGCGAGTTTTTGCGTCACGGTGACGGTTTGGACAATCATCGGCATGGAGAAATCGGTGGTCGGACTGGCCTCCAGCCGGTAGCTCCACTCATCGGTACTGGTTGTCGCGTGGTGCCACGTGAGCGTCGCGGGATTCGCCACGAGCGGCGTCCTGAGATACTTCCCGGCGGCCTTGAACTGGATGGCCCCCTTGCCGTCGGCGCCGTACGTCGAGCTGTTGAGAAGGTTGCCCGTCGTCTCCCATCCGCTCGGCAGTTCGCCCGTGAAATCGCACGAAAGGATCGGCTCGCCGTCGAAAGCGGCGGAATCGGACACTTGCAGGTGGTAGATGCCCGCGCCCTCGACCGCGTACCACGCGATGGTGAAAGCGTTGCCGGTCACTCCCGTCGCTTCTTCCAGAACCGGTGCCGCGGGCGGTTGCGGCGGATCGGCCGTGCGGACGGTCTTGACGAGCGACCAGTCGCTGGCCGTTTCCGCGTTCGTCGCCGACGCGCGGACGAAGTACGTCGTTCCGGCGTCCAGTCCGTCAAACGACGCGCTGGTTTCGGCCGTGTCGGTCCCGGCAACCAGTCCGTCCCGCACGGTGACGGCCGAAAGGAAGCGTTGCGCGGTGCTGGTCCCCTCCCGCGCATCCCGCCACCGCAGGTACACGTCGCGCAATCCGGTCAAGTCCACGCGCACGGGCACCGGGTTCGTCGTGTACGCGGCGACGGTGATGTTCGTCGACCAGACCACCTCGGCGAAATCCGGATCCGTGCTGCATTCCACCACGTACGGCCACGGATTGCTGGCCGTCGTCCCGGTGTACAGGGCATGGCTCCATTCGGCCACGCCCGGACGCGCCAGGTTCGCCGTCGCCAGCCAATGGTTCTTCCCCTTGAACACGGCCACGCCCGTTCCGTCGCCGGAGAATCTGGTCCTGTCCGTCGCAAAGGTCGCCTTGTTGGTCGTCCATCCCTCCGGCAAGGCGCCGTCGGCAAAGCTCTCTTGGAGCACCAACCCGTCGTCGAAGGTATTGGTTTCCGCCACTTGCACGCTGTAGCCTGTCGCGCCCGCTACGGCGCCCCAGGCGATGGAGAACGCGCCCGTCGTGACGCCCGTCGCTTCCTGCAACACCGGCGCGGCAAGCGTTTCTTCCGCGATTTCGGTGTATCTCGCGCTTCCGGCAACGCTTCCGCCCGCCGCCACCGTCACGTTCGTGGATGCGGGCGTTTCGTACCCATCGAGGTCGGAGAAGGTCACGGGGTACGTCCCCGCTTCCACCGTCGCGCTCTGTCCGCTGGTGTATCTGCTTCCCGAAAGGAACCACGCGGTTCCTTCGGACGGTTCAAGCGTGAAGGTCACCGTGCCCGTCGTCGGGATTTCGGGTTCTTCCTCGTAGGTGATGGTGCGCGACACGGTCTTGTTCGCCGCGACCGTGAGCTTGGTCGCGCCCGGCGTCACGTATCCTTCCACGGGGAGGAAAGTCACGTCGTGCGACCCTGCCGGAACCTTGGCCGTAGCGCCGCTTGCGTAGTTCGATCCCAACACGCACCAACCCGCTCCCTCCAACCTGTCGGGCTTCAGGGTGATTTTGATGGAGCCGGGTTTTTCCTCGAACACCTGCGTGCCGGAGGTGGTTTTCCCGCCTTCGACGGCAACGGTTTGGTTGGCGGGTTTGTAGTAGTCGCCCGGCGCCCCGAAGCTCACCGTGTAGCTCCCCGCCGGAAGTGTCACTTCGCCGCCGCTCGCGTTGGTGGTGCCCGCGACAATCCACGTCGTCCCTTCGGGCGGAACGAGCGTGAAGGTCAGGATGCCGTCCGTTTCCACGGGGAGCGCGGTGTATGTCGCGCTTCCCGCCACCGTCTGCCCCGCCGCTACAAACACCTGTTGCGCTTCCGGCGTGTCGTAGCCATCCAGCGCCCCGAAGGTCACTTCGTGCGTTCCCGCCTCCACCGTCGCGGTTTCCCCGCTCGCGTAGGTCGTTCCGGCAATCGTCCACGACGTCCCTTCCGCGGGAGAAAGCGTGTACGTCACCGTTCCCGTCGTCGGGGCGACCGGTGCCGCCTCCGTCGTGACGGGCTTGACTTCGCTCCAACCGCTCCCGCCCGCGTCGTTCCAAGCCTTGACGCGAACGTAATACGTCATTCCCGCGGAAAGACCGGCAACATTGCGCGTCGTGGCGGTGATGCTTTCGTCCGCCACGAGCGCGCCCGTGAGCGAAATTCCCGAGATGAAGCGTTGCGCCGCTCCCGAGGGCCGCGTGTCCACCCAGCGGAGATAGACGTTCCGGTAGTAGCGCATATTCTCCGTCTGCACCACGGCGGTACCCAGTTTCTGCGTGACGACGAACGTGCGGATGACGGCCGCACCGGCAAAGTCGGTGGTGGGACTGGCTTCGAGCCGGTAGCTCCATTCGTCGGCGGATGTCGTTGCGTGGTACCAAGTCAACGTCCCGGGATTGGCCACGAGCCCCGTTCGCAGGAATTTGTTCGCGCCCTTGAAAACGACGGCACCGCCGCCGTTGGCCGCATACGCCGACCGGTTCGTCACGACGCCCGTCGTTTCCCATCCGGCGGGGAGGTCACCCGTGAAGTCGCACGAGAGGATTGGTTCTTCGTCGAATCCGGCGGTATCGGCCACCTGCAACTGGTAGATGCCCGCCCCCTCGACAGCGCCCCACGCGATGGAGAAGGCGTTGCTCGTGACACCGGTCACCTCTTCCAGCACCGGCGCCGCGGGCGGGAGCGGCGGGTCGGAAGTGCGGACGGTCCTGACCGCGGACCAATCGCTTTCGCCCGTCGCCGTCACGGCCTTCGCCCGCACGTAATAGAAGGTGCCGGCCGAAAGCCCCGCGAAGTCCGCGTCCGTCCCCGCCGTCGACTCTTCCGCCGCCAATGCCGCGGTCAGGGTGATGCCCGAAATGTAGCGCTGGGCGGTCCCCGAAGGCCGCGTGTCCAGCCAGCGCACGTACACGTCCTTGTATTCACTCAAATCCGCCGTCAAGGCCACGGGCGTCTTCAAGGTGCTCATGGTGGTGATGTTCGTGACGCACGTCATCGGCTGGAAAGTGGCGGAGGTCGAGCACTGCACCTCGTACCGCCACTCGTTGGTGCTGCCGGTGGCGTGGTGCCAAACGAGCCGTCCGGGATTGGCGACCCGTTCCGTCCTCAGGTACTTGCCCGCTCCCTTGAACACGACGGCCCCTTTGCCGCCGGGCGCGTAGGTCGTGGCGTTGGTGAGGATGGCCGACGCGTCCCACCCATCCGGCAAGGCACCGGTGAAATCTTCCGAAAAGAGGACGGCTTCGTCGAACTCCTCGCTTTCGGCGACCTGCACGACGTATCCCGTCGCGCCCGTGACGCCGCTCCATGCGATGGAGAAGGCACCGGTGGTGACGCCCGTCGCTTCGCCCAGCACGGGAGAGGCAACCGGAGTGGTTTGTTCCGTGTAGGTCGCGGTCCGCGCGACGTTTTCGCCCGCAACCACGACAACGCTTTGCGCCGCGGGCGTTTTGTACCCGTCCAGCGCACCGAAAGTCACGTCGTAGGAACCCGCTTCCAGCGTCGCGGTTTGGCCGCTTGCGTAGGTATTACCGCCGATTGTCCATGACGTCCCTTCCGCGGGAACGAGCGTGAACGTCACCGTTCCCGTCGTCGGCACGATGGGTGCTTCCGTGTACTTCATGGTGACGCTTTTGCTGTTCGCCCCGACGTTGATGGTCACGTTCGTGGGAGCGGGCGTCGTCCACCCGTCCACATCGCTCGCCGTCACCGTGTAGGTTCCGGGATCGACCTTCACCGATTCGCCGGACGCGTGCGTCCCGTCCATCCCCTCGATGCTCCACCTCGCTTCCGCCTGGAGACTCTCGTTGTTCGTCGGGGACAGTTTCACCGTGAGCGGCACCTGCTTGACGGTGTATGCCGCCGTTCCTTGGTACAGCCCGTTCGCTGTCACCGTCACGTTGCTTTGGGTCTCGGGCTTCGTGTACCCGGAAAGCGTGCCAAAGGTAACCTTGTATTCGCCCGCGGGAACGCTCGCGACTTCGCCGCTTCCGTTGGTGGTGCCGTTGATGATCCACGTGCCTTCCGGGGGTATCAGCGTGTACGTCACCTCGCCTGGCAGCCCCTCGTACGCGAAGCTCGCGGTCTTGCTGGTCGCACCGACGTTGACGGCGACTTCCTGCGGCTCCGGCGTCACGAAACCCTCGACCGGGTTGAACGAAACCGTGACGGCGCCCGGATCCACCTTGACCGACGCGCCGCTCGCGTGCGCGCCGCCGTCGCCGTTGACGTTCCACGTCGCGTTCGTGGGGGTGAGTTTGACGGTGAGGGGCACCTGCTTGACCGTGTAGGCCGCCGAGAAAGAGTTCGTCCGGCCCGGCTCGACCTCGACCGTCCGGTCCGCGGGCTTGGTGTAACCCTTGAGCGCACCGAATTTCACGGTGCAGGCTCCCGCCGGCACTTCCACCGCCGCCCCGCTCGCATAGGTTTCGCCGTTGACGATCCACGATCCCGAATCCGGCGTCAGGGTGCATGTCACGCATCCCGGCTTCCCGGTGTAGGTCGCCGTGATGGCGTTCGTCTTCCCCGCCTCGACCGTCACGTTCGTCGCCGCCGGCGCGACGTAGTTTTCCACTTCGCCGAAGGCGAGGTCGTAGTTTCCCGGCGCGAGCGCGGCCGTTTCGCCGCTCGCGTGGCCCGTCCCGGCCGCGAACCAGCGCCCGGCGTCCCGCACCCCGGCGGGGTCCAGGGTCACGGCGAGATACCCCGGTTGCAGCGTGTAGGCGGCGGTCAATTCGACCGTTTCCTCGGCGTCCACGACCACCGTTTGCGCCGCGGGGGCCGCGTAGCCCGCGACCGCGCCGAACGTCACCGTGTACGTCCCCGACGGCACTTCCGCCGTCTCCCCGCTCGCGTGGCCGATCCCGTCGATTTTCCACGTCGCGCCCGCCGCCGCGGCTTCCGCCGGGGAAATCACGCAGCGCACGCTTCCTGCGAGTCCCGGATACGTCACCGTCATCGATTTGCTCTGCCCCGCCGCGACCGTGACGTTGCTCGCCGTGGGCGTCGCGTAGCCCGTCTGCGGATTGAATTCCACCGTCCAGGTGCCGGGAGCGAGTTTCGCCGTCGCCCCGCTTGCGTAGTTCGTCCCCGCGACCTTCCACGTCCCGCCCGCGGGCTTGAGCGTCACCTTGAGCGAGGCGGGCTTGACCGCATAGACCGCGTTCGTCGCGACCGCGCCGCCCGGCGGCACTTCCACGCCCAGGCCCGCCGGGGTGGTGAATCCGTCCACCGCAGTGAAACTCACCGTGTACGTCCCCGCGGCGAGCGACACCGCCGCCCCGCTTTCGTTGGTGGTTCCGCCCGCCTTCCACCGGGCGCCGGCGCGCACGTCCGCCGGGTCCAGCGTCACCGTCAACGTCCCCGGACGCGCCGCGCACGACGATTTCAAGGTCTTGCTCCCCCCCGCCGCCACCGTGACGTTGCTTGCCGCGGGCGCGTCGTATCCGGCGGGTGCGTTGAACGAAACGGCGTGGGTTCCCGCCAGCACTTCCGCCGTCTCCCCGCTCGCGTAGGTCCGCCCGCCCACCGTCCACGTCGCCGTGGCGGGGGTCAGGGTCGCGGTGATCGTCCCCGTGCTGGCCGCGCCCGCGTCGGTGCTTCCCTTGACCGTGATGGCGTGGAGGACGACGGTGCTCTTCGAGATGTCGCCCGTGCTCGTGTCGAGGACGCGGAGCTTCACCCCCGCCGTCCCGCCGCTCACGGTGCCGGTTTTGCTGCGGCTCTGGACGTTCGAGTAGCTGCTGCAGCTCCACGTGCTCCAATCGACCCACCCCGCCCCGACGTCGTACTGCAGGGTGAGCTTGCGCGCGTCGAGGTCGCTGGCCGCCCCCGCGCGCACCTTGGCTGCAACGCTCGTCACGCATCCGGCGAACGCCGGCAGTTCCACCCAGTTGCCCGTTTGCTCGATGACGATGTAGCCCGTCTCGTTGTTGGTCGCGTAGGTCGGGAAAATCTTGACGCCCGCCATGCTCCACGCCTCGCCCGCCACGTTCGTTTCCAGCGACGGCACCAGCGACGCGCGTTCCTTCCATCCCTCCGCGGCCGTGAAGTCGTATCCCTTCGTCCACGCGCCGTGGACAGTGTAGTTGCCAGTGAGCGTCTTGCTGCCGCCCGCCGACAGGGTCACGTTCGTCGCAGGAGGCGGGTCCCAGCCCTCCACCGCGCCGAAACTCACCGAGTGCGTTCCCGCCCCCAGCTGGACGCTGTCGCCGTGCGCGTGTTCCGCCCCGTCCACGGTCCATTTCCCCTCCGTCTGCACCGCCGCGGGCGAGAGATTCACCGTGAGCGTCGCCGGATTCCACGCGTACGTCCCCTCCACCGCCGATGGTTCCCCGGCCTTGACCTCCACGGTCTGTTTCGCGGGCGCCGTCCAGCCCGTCAAGGCGTTGAACGTCACCTCGTAGGTGTTAGGCGTCAGACTCACCGTTTCGCCGCTCGCGTGGGTCGCGCCCGCCCCCGACACCTTCCACGTCGCCGACGCCGCGGCTTCTTCCGGGAGAATCGTCACCGTGAGCGCCCCCGGTTGCACGGTATAGGCCGCCGAGAAGGAATTCGTCTTGTCCGCCGTCACGGTCGCGTTCGTGTCGGCCGGGGCGATCCAGCCGTTCACCGCGTCGAAGGAAACCGTGTGGGAACCCGGCGCCAGAGCAGCAATCTCCCCGCTCGCGCGGGCCACGCCGTCCACGCGCCATTTCGCCGTCGAAGGCGTCAAGGTCGCCTTGAGATACCCCACCTTCGGCGCGGCCACTTCCTTCGTGCCCTTGAGCACGAGCTGGTGGAGCACCACCGTGGTCTTGCCCGTGTCGTTGATCCCGCAATCGTAAAAGCGGAGTTTGACGCCGTTCGCGGCGGAAAGGGAACACGATTTCGTGCGCGTCTGGCTGTTGCTCCAGCTCGTCGCCGACCACGTCGCCACGTTGGTGAAGGTGCCGCCGCCGTCCGTGCTGCATTCGACGGCAAGCTTGCGCCCGTCGAGGTTGCTGTTCGCCCCCGCGCGGATGATGCCGACCACCTGCGTGACGGTGCCCTGCAAAACCGGCGTCACGAGCCAGTCGCCCGTCGCGTCGAGCGTCGCGTAGCCGATGTTGTTCTGGCTGTTGACGGTCGGGTTGACCTTGAGGCCCTTCGCGCTCCACGCCTCGCCCGCGACGTTCGTCGTCCCCGTGAAAAGCGCGTCGGTTTTCGCGGTCCATCCGTCGCTCGAAGCGAATTCGACGGTCCGCGTCCACGCCGTCGATTCCGTGTACTTCGCCGTCACCGTCTGCGACCCGCCCGCGACCAGCGTCACCGTTTGCGCCGCCGGCGCGTCATACCCCGCGAGCGCGTTGAAGGAAACCGTGTAGGTCCCCGCCGGGAGCGTGAGCGTCTCGCCGCTCGCGTAGCTCGTGCCGTTCAGGCTCCACTTGGCCGACGAGGGCGTCAGCACCACCTTCAAGGTCCCCGTCGTCGCGTCCCGGCCCTTCACGAGCAGCTGGTAGACGAGCACCGTCCCCCGGTCCTGGTCCGTCGATTCGTCGAGCAGCTTGAACTGGACGCCGCTTGCCCCGCCGCCCGCGTCCGGGATGGCGACCGCCGTCGGGACGAGGCTGTCGTAGGCCGTCGCCCCCGCCGTCCCCGCCTTGGTCCAGCTGCTGCCGCCGTTCGCGCTCCAGTAGATGCCGACCTTGCGGCCGTCGAGGTTGCTGTTCGCCGCCGCCCGCACCGTGAGGACGGCCTGCGTCGCCACCACGCCCTTGATTGCGGGCGTCACCGCGTACGATCCCGGCACGTCGAGCCACAGATCGCCCGTCGCCCCCCCGTAGGTCGCCGCCGGATAGGCCTGCGCTTCGTTGAGCTCCCAGACTTCCCCCGCCACGTTCGTGGTCCCCGTGAAGTTTTCGGCCCGCTTGGTCCACCCCTCCGACGCCGAGAAGTTCCACGAAACCGCCGCGGAACCGTCCTCCACGGGCGTGCTTCCGCCGCCGCTTCCGCCGAACTTGTCGGCGAGAAGGTTCCAGAATTTCGCCGTGCCCGGCTCGTGGCTCAAGGCCCAGATGCCCACCCCGCCGAGGTTCTTGGAATTGATGTAGTCGTATTTGAGGCCGAGGCTCTCCACGTCGTCGTAGAAGCACTGCCACGCCGCACCCGCGCTGTCGGTGTACGCGAAATACGGCACGCTCCCGTTGGAATCCCATTTGCGTCCGTAGGTCGAAGCCGACGACGCGCAGGTCGAAAGCGTGGGGCTCGACGAATAGCCGCTGCCGAGGTTCGACGCCCCCAGGGAGGTGCTGGAGGTCTTCCACTTCCGGCCGTAGTACGGCACCGCGAGGAGGAGGTTCGCCGGATTGGACATTTTCCCCAGGTAGTAGCGCGTCGAATAGTCGTCGTTCAGCTGCGACCCCCACAGGGAGCTCGGCTTGAGCGGCGCCACCGGCCCGGGAGTCCCCCCGCTGTAGTGGTAGTCGTAGCCCATGATGATGCTGATGATGCCGAGCTTCTCGAAACTCCCCACGTCGAAGTCCGCGTACCAGTCGATGCTCGGAAGCGCGATGGCCACTTCGAGTCCCTGCGCCGAAGCCTTGTTTGCGAGCGTCGTCATGAACGCCGTCAGCGCCTTCGTCGCCCCGGTCCAGCTGCCGACCGATTCGAAATCGATGCAGACCCCGTCGCCGCCGGCGTTCTTCACCTCGTTCACGAGGTTTTGCGCCAGCGTGTTGCACGAGGCCGTGTTCTGGAGCAGGAGCTTGTTGCCGCTCGCGCCGAACAAGGTCGCCGTCAGGTGGATTTTGACCCCGTGGTTGTGGGCGGTCTGCACGATGGCGCTCCCCCACGAGTGCTTGCCGAGGCACCCGCCGTTGGTGGGGTTGACCTCGTAGGAGAAATACGCCACGTGCGTGAGCTTGTCCCACTGGAACTGGGAAATCTGGCTGCTCGTCGCCCAGTAGGGAAGCCAGCCGTAGACCTTCCTGCCCGCCGCGATGGCCGATTGCGCCGCCGCCCGCGCGGAAGCCCGCTTGCGGCCGCCCCACCAGCTCCTGAGATCGGCGTCGCCCTCCCAGCCGTCGGCGTCCCCGCGGTGTTCGAGCCACGACTGCCAGTTCCCGCCGCCGTGGAACGGGGAGGCGGCCTCCGCGAGTTCCGCGGCGGACACCACCGGCACGGCGGCCGCGTGTTCCTCCGCCGCGGGGTCCTGCCCCGTGTCGGCCCGCGCCGCCCCGGCCGAAAGGACCGCCCCCGCCGCCAACCAGAAAACCAAACGCTTCGTCATCGTCATATCGGACTCCAAAGCCTCATTTTGCCCCTCCTCCCCTCCCCCTTCAAGCCGTTTTCCCACCCCCGCATCCCCCCTCGGCGGTTTTTGCCCGACGGACCGATTTGCCAATGCTTGGCAAAAAACGGAAAACGGGCCGCCGCGTTTCCGCGGGTCAACCCGCGTCCGCTTCGTCTTCCCCGGACGCGGCGGCGGCGGCTTCCGCTTCGAGGGCCTGGATGCGGACGGCGGCTTCTCCGGCACGCGGGTCCGTCGGGAAACGCGTCCGGAAATCGGCGTAGGCCGCGATGCCGCGCGAGGTCATGCCGAGGCGGTCGCCGTAGGTTTCCGCCATTTCCCAAAGGGCGTCCGGATTGCCCGGTTCGAGGCGGATGAGCTGCTTGAGCGTCAGGACCGTCGCGTCGTGCTCGCCCAGGCGCGACGAAACCCGCGCCAGTTCGAAGAGCACCATCGGGTCTTCAGGGGCGTAGGTTTGCGCGCGCATGAGCAAATCGCGCGCTTCGGCGAGTCCTTCGCCGTCCGCCCGCCCGGCGTGGTACTGCGCGGCGGCCAGCAGCACGGCGGGCTTGTCGGGGAACGCCTCCAGCGCGCGCCGCACCATCTCGCTCAGTTGCTTGGAATCCCCGCCCGCCGCCAGGTCGAGCGCCCGCAGGGCGTGGTCGTAGGCCGCGTCCCGGTCGCCCGCCTGCAGCGATTCCTGCACGAGCGACCACTCCCGCGCGGCCGGTTTCGGCTGCGCCGCCGGCGCGCTCGTGGCGAACGACGCCTGCGGGATTTCCTCCCCGCCCAGCCGCCGCGCCGCCGCGTCGGCCCGCGTGCCCTCGCCGTGGAGCGCCCGGTAGCGCTCCAGGTGCGCCTTCCCCTGCTCGGCCTTCGCCGGGTCCTGCAGGCACAGCACGCCCAGGTTGTAGAGCGCCGCCGCGTGTCCCGGTTGCACTTCCAGCGCGTTCATGTAATACGTTTCCGCCTCGGCATGGCGGCCGTCCAGCTGCTCCAGCCGCCCCAGCCCCACCAGCGCCTCCGCCGACTTGGCCGACCGCTTCTGCGCTTCGAAGTACATCCGCCGCGCGAGGTCCCAGCGGCCGTTCCGCGTCGTCCAGTCGCCGATTTTCAGCAGCGCCCGGATGTCGTTCCCGTCCAAGTCCGCCGCGTGCCGGAGCAGCTGGATGCCCCGCGCCCGGTCGCCCGCGTCCAGCAGCACGCAACCCAGGTTGTAGGTCGCCGTGAAATCGTCCGCCTTCAGTTCCAGCGATTTCCCGAACGCCGCGATGGCCTCGTTCGTCAGCCCCAGCGACAGGTCCGCCAGCCCCAGCCAGTTGTACGCCGCCGGCGCCTCCGGCCACGCCGCCGGGTCTTCCGCCGCCGCCAGCGCCCGTTCGCACGCATCCCGCCCCGCCAGCAGTTCCCCCCGCGACAGCGCCGCGATGCCGCGCGCCAGTTCCCGGTCCGGCGACGCCTTGCCGCACCCCGCCATCCACGCCGCCAACGCCGCCGCGGCCATCGCCGCGGCCGCCGTCCGAACCATCCAATTGCCGTTGTTCATCGAATCGCGCCCTCCGGGAAAAGACGCCGCACGGGGTAGCACGCCCCCGCCCGGAAGTCAAGCGCCCCCCCTTTCCCCTTCCGCGCGCGAACTAAGCGCTTGCCGTCCGGCCTTCTCCCCGCTATCTTCCCTCCCGCTTTCCGGTGCCCCCGCGGCGCCGCGGAACGATTTTTCCACCTTCCCACACCCCAAGGAATCCAGCTCATGAAAGACATCCCCCTCGCCAACGTCCGCAACTTCGCGCTGATGGGCCACACCGGCAGCGGCAAGACCGCCCTCCTCGACGCCCTCCTCTTCAAGCTCGGCGCGAACGACCGCCAGGGCGACACCGCCGCTGGCACCAGCATGTGCGACTGCACCGACGAGGAAAAGAACCGCAAGATCACCATCTGGGCCAAGCCTTTCGACGCCCTCTGGAAACCCAAGGGCGCCGCCCCCACCCGCCTCGTCATGCTCGACACCCCCGGATACGCCGACTTCGCCGGCCAGATGCTCGCCGCCTCCGCCGTCGCCGACGCCGCCCTCGTCACCGTGGACGCCACCAGCGGCATCCAGGTCGGCACCCTCCGCGCCTGGCGCCGCGCCGAAGCCCTCGGACTCCCCCGCGCCATCGCCATCACCGGCATCGACAAGGACAACGCCGACTTCGACGGCACCATGGACGCCATCCGCCAGCACTGGGGTGCCAAGTGCGAGCCCATCACCCTCGCCGCCGCCGACAAGAAGTCCGTCCTCGACGTCTTCACCTCCGACGACCCGCGCGCGGCCGAAGTCCGCTCCCGTCTCACCGACGCCGCCGCCGAATCCTCCGACGAGCTGATCGAAAAGGTCCTCGGCGGCGAAGAGCTCACCGCCGACGAACTCTCCTCCGGCCTCCGCTCCTCCGTCCTCCAGGGCAAGTTCATCCCCGTGTTCGCCATCGCCGCCAAGCAGTCCGTCGGCCTCGACGAACTCCTCGCCGGCATCACCCGCTTCTTCCCCTCCCCGCTCGACCGCCCCGGCAAGGACAAGGACGGCAAGGAAATCGCCCCTGCCGCCGACGCCCCCCTCGTCGCCCAGGTCTGGCGCTCCATCAACGACTCCTTCGGCCAGCTCACCCTCGCCCGCGTCTGGGGCGGCACCTTCAAGGCCAACTCCGAAGTCCTCAACGTCCAGAAGGGCGAAAAGGAACGCATCGGCGCCATCACCACCGTCAACGGCCGCAAGCAGACCGAAATCCCCGAAGCGAACGCGGGCGACATCGTCGCCATCGCCAAGATGAAGGTCACCGGCATGAACGACACGCTCGCCGCCCCCGGCAACGCCGTCGAAACCGCCCCCGTCACCTTCCCGCAGGCCGTCGTCTTCTTCGCCGTCGCCCCCAAGAACCAGGGCGACGACGACAAGCTCGGCGCCGGCCTCAAGCGCGTCGCCGAAGACGATCCGACCCTCGTCGTCCAGCGCAACGACGAAACCCACGAGCTCATCCTTTCCGGCATGGGCGACGTGCAGCTCGACGTCGCCGTCGAACGCATGAAGGCCCGCAGCAAGGTCGAAGTCGTCCTCTCGACGCCCAAGATCGCCTACAAGGAAACCGTCACCGCCCTCGGCGAAGGCCACTACAAGCACAAGAAGCAGTCCGGCGGCCGCGGCCAGTACGGCGAAGTCTACCTCAAGATCGAGCCGATGCGCGAAGGCGTCGAACACTGGTTCGTCGACGGCATCGTCGGCACCTGCATCCCCCGCAACTTCCTCCCCGCCATCGAAAAGGGCCTCGTGGACGGCATGACCCGCGGCGCCGTCGCCGGCTACCCCGTCGTCAACACCATGGTCACCGTCTACGACGGCTCCTACCACGAAGTCGACTCCTCCGAAATCGCCTTCAAGATTGCCTCCCGCACCGCTTTCAAGGACGGCATGGCCAAGGCGAGGCCCGTCCTCCTCGAGCCCATCATGACCGTCCGCGTGACCGTCCCCCCCGACTGCATGGGCACCTGCCAGGGCGACCTCACCCACCGCCGCGGCCGCATCCTCGGCATGGAAACCGACGAAGGCATGCAGGTCCTCATCGCGGACGTCCCGCAGGCCGAAATGGCGAAGTACTCCTCCGAACTCCGCTCCATGACCGCCGGACGCGGCTCCTTCGAAATGAGCTTTGCACGCTACGAAACCGTGCCAGGCAACGTCACCGCCAAGATCGTCGCCGAAGCCGCCAAGAACAAGGCCGAGGACGAAGACGACTAGGCCTCCCCCCCCCCGAACCCCCGAACACCCCGAACAGAAGGATAGAACATGAGTGGTCACAGCAAGTGGGCAACCATCAAGCACAAGAAAGCCGCAACCGACGCCAAGCGCGGCAAGATTTTCTCCAACCTCGCCAAGGAACTCACCGTGGCCGCCCGCAGCGGCGGCGGCGACCCCGGCAGCAACATCACCCTCCGCACGATTCTCGGCAAGTGCAAGGCCGTCAACATGCCCTCCGAGAACATCGAGCGCGCCATCAAGAAGGGCACCGGCGCCCTCCAGGGCGAAGCCCTCGAAGAAATCATCTTCGAAAGCTACGCCCCCGGCGGCATCGGCATGATCATCGTCTGCCTCTCCGACAACCGCAACCGCTCCGTCGCCGAAGTCCGCCACGCCCTCCAGCGCGCCAACGCCACCCTCGCCGGCACCAACCAGGTCATGCGCAACTTCCAGCGCAAGGGCCAGATCCTCGTCGATGCCGAAGGCGTCGACGAAGACGCCCTCATGGAAGCCGCCCTCGAAGCCGGCGCCGACGACGTCACCAACGAAGACGGCACCTTCGAAATCCTCACCGCTCCCGGCGCCTACAACGAAGTCTCCGACAAGCTCACCAACGCCGGCTACAAGCTCTCCGAAGAGTCCGGCGTCAACATGATCCCCTCCGTCTGGAACGCCATCACCGACAAGGCCCAGGCCGAGTCCATCCTCAAGCTCGTCGACACCCTCGAAGAACTCGAAGACGTCCAGCACGTCTACACCACCGCCGACATCGCCCCCGAAGCGATGCCCGAATGATCCCCGCCCCCTCCCCGTGTCCGACGCCACGCTGACATTCTGGGAGGACGACAAGGAAACGGCGCCGCCCCGCGGCGCCCGTTTGACATTCCTCGATTACGCCGGGAAAGTCCTCCGGCGCGCCCGCCGCGCCCTCACCCCCGCCGAAATCTGGAACCACCCCGAAGGCGCCCCGTGGCGCGCCGCCCTCCGCACCACCGGCCAGGGCCAAGTCCACACCCTCGCCTCCGCCCTCTACGGCGACGTCCAGCGCCCCTCCAGCCGCTTCGTCCGCATCGGCGGCATGCCCGCCCGCTTCGGCCTCCGCCGCGGCGCACCCGCTGCCGGGAAGCGCCCCCGCCCCGGCATCCTCTTCGCCCTCGAAACCCCCGCCATGCCCGGCCTCCTCCACCTCGCCCTCTGCGCCCCGGACGAAGTCCCCGCCGTCCTCCGCACCCTCCGCGGCCCCGCCTCCCCCCTCCCCTTCTCCTGCCCCGCCGCCTGGCGCGTCGAAGACCGCCGCGCCGCCCTCCCCGCCCTCGACGCCGCCTTCTCCCGCTTCCGCCTCCACTCCGACAAGGCCTTCTACCTCCTCTCCCCCGGCCGCCTCCGCGCCTGGGCCGCCGAAAACCTCCCCTCCCGCGACGCCACCGCCGACGTCCAGCGCACCCTCGCCCGCGAAACCTCTGCCCGCGAGAAAAAGGCCCTCCGCCGCTTCCGCGACCTCTCCTCCCGCCCCCTCCGCGCCCCCACCCTCCTCCTCCCCCTCGACTGATTCCGCCCGCCCGTCACGGCGCGGCACCGCCGCGCAGCTCCACCCCCACCCGGAAGAACCGGTAGTCGTCCGCTTCGGGATCGGGATTTTCCGTCACGTCGGCCCACTCCTCCGCCTCGTCCGTCAGGCTCGTCTTCCCGTACACGGTGTATTTCCGCGTCTCTTCGTCCCGCGGATCGGACGAAACCATCGGTTTCCCGTTTTCATCGAATGAAATCTCCGCCCGGAAATCCCGCTTCGCCTCTGGATCCAGCCCGGCAACGTAGCCTCCCAAATCCGCCGTCCGTTCTCGGCCATCGCATTCGCGGCGGCGTCATGGTCCCCGTCCCGCGCTTTCAGGATTGCCGCCGCTTTCGCTTCAAGCCAGCTGTACGGCACCGGCGTTTCCGTCGCAGTTTCCCCCTCTTCCCCGCAATACACGATTTCGCAGGTTTCCGGAAGCGCCGCATTGTCCAAAACATCCAGCCATTTCCAAGCCATCGGCACATACAGCGTCTCGAGGGCCGTGCATCCGCCGAACGCATGGTCCCCGACGGACTTCACGGCAGGCGGAAGCACGAGCGCCTCAAGATTCG
>Ga0310786_10002119_pt1 | contig 30983 bp, 30 predicted proteins | sample AusTroGonzalo_MG_FD_203881 | JGI IMG/M metagenome (GOLD analysis project Ga0310786, IMG submission 203881) | Bovine rumen microbial communities from tropical cattle in Woodstock, Queensland, Australia - Gonzalo_03 (v2) (version 2) | ecosystem: Host-associated > Mammals > Digestive system >...
GTCGTATTTCCAACCGAAGAACAGACTCCAGAGCGAAGTCAGGAAAGCGAAGCTGATATAGTTGACGATCTTGCGCTTCATGCCGCCCGAATTGTAGCCGAGCACGGTCCTTACCCGGTGCACCGGTATGTCGTGATATTCCCGGGTGGTCTGGAACAGTTTGTTCCGGTATCCGTCGAATATTTTGTCGTACGGATAACTCGGCACTTGAGTCAGCACCTCCACCGAGCTGCCGCGCTTCTGCAGCTCGGCGGCAAGGTCGTTGACCAGAAACTCTTCCGGGAAAAAACGTTCGCTCAGAATCAGGATTTTCATAAGAGTCTTATCAGTTTTTCAATTCGATCCCCTGCCAGCGATTGGCGAGCCGTGCCGTTCCGAGGATCAGTTTGAGCACGCGCCAGCTGGTATTGGTCACCTGATACTCCGGACATATCCGGTCGTATCGCTGATTGCACTCGAATTCGGAGAGCACGAGTTCGATGGAATCCAGCACTATTTCCGGATCCAGACCGGTGAGAATGATGGTGCCGGCATCCATTGCCTCCGGACGTTCCAGCGCCTGCCGGATGGTGATCGCCGGGAAGTTCAACATGCTGGATTCCTCGCTGATGGTGCCCGAATCGGATATGGCGCATTTTGCATTTATCTGCAAGGCGTTGTAGTCGAAAAATCCGAACGGCTTGAGCCACCGGATGCGCGGATCGACCGCGATCTCGCCGAGATTTTCGATGCGCTTGCGCGTGCGGGGATGGGTGGAGACCACCACCGGCATGTCGTATTTTTCGGCGATGGCATTCAGGAAACTGATTATTTTTTTGAGGTTGCCGGAATAATCGACGTTTTCCTCGCGGTGGCAGCTGACGATGAAATACTGCTTTTTCCTGAGTCCCAGCGTCTCCAATATCCGGGAGTTCCTTATCTTGTCCATGTACTGATTGAGCACTTCGTACATGGGCGATCCGGTCACGTAGACCTGACGGTGCGGCAGCCCCTCCGACAGCAGATGGCGGCGGGAATTTTCGGTATATACCAAATTGAAATCGGCGATGTGATCGATGATGCGTCGGTTGATCTCCTCCGGCACGTTGAGATCGAACGACCGGTTGCCGGCTTCCATGTGGTAGATCGGAATCTTCATGCGCCGGGCCATGATCCCCGCGATCGCGGCATTGGTGTCGCCGAGTATCAGAACGGCATCGGGCTTTTCGGCATTGAATATCTCTTCGACCTTTATCAATGTTTCTCCCAGCACGTGCCCCAAGCTCAAAGTGTCGACTCCGAGATAATAATCCGGCTTGCGCAATCCCAGATCGTCGAAAAAGACCTGATTCAGCTCATAGTCGTAATTCTGCCCGGTGTGGATCATCTTGTGCGTCACATGCTCTTCCAAACGCTTGATGACAGCCGCGAGACGGATGATCTCCGGTCTGGTCCCGACCACGGAAATGACTTTCAACTTGGACTTGCTCATGGTTCAAACCTCTTCGTAAAAAGTATCGGGATCGGACGGATCGTAAAACTCGTTTATCCAAAAAATCGTGTAAAGTTCGCCGTCGCCGATGTTGGTTATATTGTGCGTGTACCAGACCGGCATGTCGACGAACGCGGGGGAGTCACCGTCCAGCATGAAGCTGATCTTGTCGTCGGTGCCGACTCTGCGCAGATCGATGCGGGCCTTGCCTCTGATCACGGCGAATCGCTCGATCTTGCGGGTGTGGAAATGATTGCCGCGCGTCACGCCCGGCACCGTGGTCGAAAACGAGATCTGACCGCCGATGTTGTCCAGTTTCACGGTCTCCACGAAGGTTCCGCGGGCATCGCTGTTCTTCTTCAGTACGAAGGGGTAAAAGCTGCGATGGTCGATATAGCTGCAAAAGGTGTTGAACAGCTGGACCTCGAAGCGGTCGTGCAGCTGCGGGATCACCCCGCGGTCGAAATATTCGTCCTTGAAACGCCGCAGTGCGGCAAGCAGCTCGGAAACGGTCTTCTCCGCGCCCCAAGCCACCGGATGCGGGTTGTCCCCCTGCGCCGAGCGGATGCAATTTATGAACTCCATGCAAAGGTCGCCGACGTAGATCAATCTCACCTTGCCGTCGACCATGATCTGCGGAGTCTCGCCATGCGTGAGCTTGTGGCAGAACGTCGCCACCACGGAGTTGTAGTTGGGACGGCCGAAGGGACCGAATACATTGGGGATGACGCATCCGGTGAATTTCCCGCCCGAACGGTCCGCCCACTCCTGAAACAGCCGGCGTCCCTCCTTCTTGCTGTCGCCGTACGGATTTTCCAGCGCCTCCTGAATGGAACTGGAAAACAATACATGCGGAGTCACCTTTTCGGCCTCCATGGCGGCGATCAGCTGCGTGACCAAGCGCACGTTGGTGTCGTATATCACCTGCTGATCGGGGTGGCGGTTCAACGCCGCCAGATGGACTATGGCATCGCATTGCCGGACGAAGGCGCGCAGTTTGGCCTCGTCGGCGAAAAAGGCGTCCTCGCAGGGGATGCGCTCGAACTCCTGCGGCATCGTGCCCAGCAGGTTGAAAAGGTGAGTCCCGACGAATCCGGGCTGACCGGTTATGCCGACTTTTATCATTTCATCTCACTCCAGTCGAACCAGTAATTTTTGTCGTACCGATAACTGTCCGAAAGTGCTTCGCTCAATATCTTGCCGGAAAAAACCAGCAGCACCGAGTCGGCGACCTCCGCCTTGATGCAGTTGGCATACCCCTCCGGTACGCAAACGATCTCGCTCTTTTGCTCCGAGATGTGAAATATCTGCGGGCGCAGGCTCTTCGACGGTTTTTCCCAGTCGTCGATCTCCACCAGCCCCAGCGTGAAAGCACCCTTTACGCAGTAGAACCACTTCTTTTCGTGCTTGTGGGCGTGCCAGCCGCGGATCACCGTCACGTCGGGATGGTGGATCAGATAAAAGCGCTCCACCCCCGGAAAGCGGAAGGCGTTCAAACTGGAGATCTGACCGCGCGCGTCGCGGAAGATCTCCCCGTCGATAATTTCAACAGCCGCCATTTCCCAACCCCAAGTCCTCGCGCACGATCTTCAATTTCCTGAGCAGGGCCTTCATGCCCTCCACATCCAGCCGCGTGGTGTTGTGCGAGTTGTAAGTGTCGATCTCGTTGATCTTCTCGGAGCCCTCGATGAAATACTTGTCGTAATTGAGGTCGCGCGTATCGCACGGGATGCGGAAATAGTCGCCCATATCCTCCGCTTTCGCCATCTCTTCGCGGGTGACCAGCGTTTCGTAGAGCTTTTCGCCGTGACGGGTGCCGATGATCTTGACCGGGGTGTCCGAGTTGTACAGCTCCTTGAGCGCCTGCGCCAAGGTGGTCAGCGTGGCGGCGGGAGCCTTCTGGACGAAGAGGTCGCCGTTGTCGCCGTGCTGCCACGCGTAGATCACGAGGTCGACCGCGTCGTCGAGCGTCATCATGAAGCGCGTCATCTCGGGATTGGTGATGGTGATGGGATTTCCGGCTTTCATCTGCTCGATCCACAGCGGGATCACCGAACCGCGGGAGCCCATCACGTTGCCGTAACGGGTGCAGCAGATGGTGGTCGCGGCGTCGAGCCCCAGCGCACGGCCCTTGGCGATGGCGACCTTTTCCATCATGGCCTTGGATATGCCCATCGCGTTGATCGGATAGGCGGCCTTGTCCGTCGAAAGGACCACGACATTCCTGATGCCGTGAGCGATCGCCGACTCCAAAACGTTGTTGGTGCCGAGGACGTTGGTCTGCACGGCCTCCAGCGGGAAGAACTCGCAGCTCGGCACCTGTTTGAGCGCCGCGGCGGAAAAGACGTAATCGACTCCGGTCATCACGCCGTCGACCGCCTGACGGTCGCGGATGTTGCCGATGTAGAATTTGACCTTGGGGTTCTGCAGTTCATGACGCATGTCGTCCTGCTTTTTCTCGTCGCGCGAAAAGATGCGGATCTCCTTGACATCGCTGTCGAGAAAACGCCGCAGTACGGCATTTCCGAAGCTGCCGGTCCCCCCGGTGATCAAAAGCGTTTTGTCCTTGAACATAGAGCACGATCCTTTATTGTTTATGGTTGGTTTTGTCTTTCACAATATCTTCGAGTACTTTCAAAAATTTCATGCCGGAGTCCTCAGGGAGAAAATTCCGTATCTGCCGGAATCCACATTCGCGCAGCCGCAGATACAGCTCGCGATCCTGCTTGAGATTCAAGATCGACTCCGCGAAATTCCGCGCGTTTCCGGGTTCGCAGAAAAGGGCGGCGTCGCCGCACACTTCACGATGCGAACAGCAGTCGCTTATCACCACCGGACATCCCAGCGCCATGGCCTCGAGCGGCGTATTGTTGAATGCCTCCAGCCTGCTGGCGTTCATCATGCAGAACGCCTGCGAATACCATTCCGCAATGCGGTCGGCGGGAACGTATCCGGGAAAATCCACCTGCCCGGTCAGCCCCAGTTCGGCGAGCAGCGTGCCGTAGCGGCTTTGCCACTCGCCGTTGCCCACGATGACCGCCCGCCATTGGTTTTCCGGCTGGGTTTCCCGCAGCATCGCGACCGCGCGCAAAAACGTCGGGGCATCCTTGTGGGGATAATCGTTGAAAACGCCGATGATAAGGTTCTTGCCGTGGTTGTCGCCGGGCCGAAGCCGCTGCGACAACTCGATATGCTGTTCGGAAACGGGGTTGTGTATCGTTATATGGCGATCGTCAGGGGATTTACCGCGCCACCGCTCGGCGATATGCTTGATGTAATTGGAAATATATACGCAGCGATCGGCGTGTCGGACGCTGTAGCGGCATACCCAGTCGCGGGTGACTTCATAAGCGCCCCCGCGTACCAGCTGGCGCAGATATGACGGTTCCGCGAAATGCTGCAAATTCCTCATGTGCACCACCTGCGGGAGGGAACAGCGCAGCAGCATGGAATTCACGCAGTACACGAGATCCACGCCGTCGCGTTCGAGCACCTTGCCGAGCTTGAAGCAGCGGAAGGCGAAGGTTTTCCATGCCGGATACCCCTTGCACACTTCGACCATGCGGACATCCAAGCAGTTGCGCTCGATCTCCTCGCGGATGATCGGACGGGAGTAATACACGGACATCCTCACGCCGTGCTCCTGCCAATAACGCATGTAGCGCAGCAGTACGGAAATACTTCCGCCCGAGCTCAAATTGCTCATGTCCAATGCCAGATGAAAACTTTGCACGATGTCGGACATCAAAACATCTCCAACTGAATTTCCGAAATCCCGGAAGAGTTTTCGGATCCCGTCCGGTCTATTTGAATTCGCTTACCACGAAGCGGATCTTTCCGCGGTCGCTGGGGATCTCGTCCACGGCTTCCGCGGAAACTTTTATTCCTCCGAACTGTTTTCCCAATCCGGCGCATACTTCGGCCACCGCGGCTTCCGACCCGGTGGAGGCGGGGACGTACCTTATCGTGATGGAATGATCCTTGTGCTGCACCACCTGCAAGCGGTTGACCGCCTCCGGCGCGTGGTCGAAGATGGTCGTCAGGAAATCGCCGGGCACACATCCGCCGCCGGGCAGCCTGATGATGTCGGTCGTCCGACCGTTGATCTTGCCGAGCAGCGGCAGTCTGCTGCCGCACGAACAGTTGCCCGGCAGTTTTTTCAGCCGGTCGCCGTTGCGGTAACGGATCAGCGGGAAGGCGTGGTTCAAAAGATCGGTTATCGCCAGATCGCCGGTTTCTCCGTCGGGCAGGGGGCGATTGTTTTCGTCCAGGATCTCGAAGTGACGGATGGTGTCGAAATAGTGCATCTGCTTCTGCCGGCACTCCGAGGCCAGCCAGTAACATTCGCAGCAGCCGTATTGGCTGTACACCGGGCATTTGAATATCAGTTCCATGCGCAGCCTCGACGCGTCGGTCAGCGGGGCGGCGGTCGTCCATACGAAACGCAAAGACGGCAGGGAAAGTGAATTCCGGCTCAGAAATTCGGCGAATTCCTCCACCGCGCCGACATATCCCTGAATGTACACGGGCGAGATGCCCCGGCAGCGGCGGTAAAAATCGTGCCATCTTTCATTTGTAATGTTGGAAACGTCCAGAAAGCATCTTCTCGTCGGCAGCCACATCAGCTTGTTTACGGGGAATTTCTGCCGGTGCGGGTTGTACCGTTCCAGAAAAGCCGCGTTGTCCGAAATGTCTCCGCCGAATTGCCGGAGCACGTACCACCCGACTGTGTCCAACGGGATGCTCCGGTCGTGAAAGACCTTTACCGGTATGCCGGTGCTGCCGCCGGTGGAAGATTCTTTGAGGAGTCTTTTCGGAAAGTTCTGGTTCAATATCAGGTCGCCGTGTTCGCGGATCTCCGACTTTTCCAGCGGCGGCAGCAGCTCGAATTCGGCGAAGGAATTGATGATCCCGTCCGACAGCCCGACGTCCCGGTATTTTTCGCGGTAATACGGAGAATTGTCCCAGGCGCACTTCACGATGTCGCGCAGCCGGGACAGGATCAGCGCCTGCCGCTCCGGTTCTTCGAGCTGACTTTCGCAGGCGAATCGACGCGCAAACCGGATGCTGCGCGGGCGAAACAACAAATTCTTGGAGAAAAACGCCAGTTTTTTCAAGGTTCGGGACATTTTTCATCTCCATTCGAGTTTTTTCCGACTATGGCGGCGGGGACGCCAGCGACTATCGCGTTCGGCGGGACCGGTTTGGTTACGACCGCCCCGGCGCCGATGATGGCATTGTCGCCGATCGATCCGGCTTGAGGCAGGATCACCGCCCGCATGCCGATCCAGACCTTGTCGCCGATCGTCAGATCGCACGGAACCGGTTTGGAGCGGGGATCGTGCCCGTGGGAATGCGTCTCGATGATCACCCCCTCCGATATCGTGACGCCGGAACCGATCTGCAGCCGTCCGGTGAAGTCGAGGCGAGTCAGGCGGTCGATATGCACATCGTCCGCGATCTTGCAGCAGCTCGGGACGTCCGCGCCGATGATCGCGTCGTCGCCGATATGGACATTGCTGCCTAATTCGACACAGCCCGGATAGTCGATCATGACATTCCTGCCGATCCGGCAGTTCCTGCCGTGCCGCCCCAGTCGCGAGCACTGAAAAAACGATGCACCGCGCCTCGACAGGGCTCTCCACACCGACGCGTAAAGATACCAAACGGCGGCGAACAAGCCGGTGATTCTGCCGTTCCAAAAACGCTTCAATGACATATCCGTCCCTCCAATGCCGCGGTTATCGAATCCTTCAGCTGGATCGCGTGAGAGCTGCCGGCGAAACGCCGCTTCCAGCACGCGAACGTGTCCAGCGACGCCTGCGACAGCCGTTCCGCCAGCGCCGAGTCGGCCGACAGGGCGGCTATCGCCTCGACGATGGAATCGACGTCCCGAACTTTCAGCACCAGACAGTTTTCTCCGGCGTGCATGCGTGAGGGAATGCCGCCGACCAAGGTGGTGAGGCAAGGCAATCCGTACGCCATCGCTTCGTAAAGCACGCGGGGGAAACCCTCGGTGTAGCTGGGCAGGCAGAAAAAATCGGCGTCGCGATAAAAATTTTTCAGCTCGTCCGGCGTCTTCGCCAATCCGACGAGCGTGACCATATCCGATATTTCCGGACGCTTCACCGCTTCCTCGATGTCGGCGCCGTAAGCGCCGACCAGTGTCATTTTCACCGCGACCCCGCGGCGTTTGAGCTCCGCCAGCGCGTCGAACAATTCGAACACGCCTTTGTTTTTTTCGACTCTGCCCACGAAGAGTCCGCGCAACACCCCTCCGGTCGGTTCCCTGACGACGGGGGGGATATCCTCCTGAAATATGGAACACATGGGGACGATCTCGCGGCATTTGTCGTACTCCGGCACCACCCTGGTCACGTTGCAGACCCCGTCGGCAAGTATGAAGCGCGCTTTTTTCAGGGTGCGGCGGTTCGCTCCGGTCGGCGGGACTTCCCCGCGGACGTTCAGGCCGTACGGACGGCGGAGCAGCCGGCAGAATAAGGTGATGAGCTTCGCCAGCGATCCCGGATAGTAGCAATAGACGAAGTCGTACCTCGCGACGAGAAACATCACCCGGAGCGCCGTCTTCAGCATCGCGAAAGGCCGGATCCACCGCGACATGCCGGCGAGCGATCTGAACTGCCGCGCGCTGATGCCCTCCGGGAGTTTTTCGTCCGCGAGATTCTTCACCTGTTCGGAGTTGGCGTCGAGCACGATGGTCGCATATTCGGTATTCAGCCCGAGCTCGAGCGTCTCCCGCAGAAACGCCGCGACCTCGTGATGGACGAACAGGACGCCGTCGCGGACGGTGAGATTGCCGTTGCCGCTGACGAGCACCTTGAGCGGACGCCGTTTTTTCATATCATCGTTCATTGTCTGCGTCATGCATTAGGTCGATTTTTTTCAAGTAGAAATCCCCGTTCCATCCGATCAGACCGACGGAAAAAAACGCTCCGTCCGCCGGGATATCCCTGTTGCGAACGGGGAAAGACAACACGATATCTTCCGCTTTTTTGCAATGGTACACTCCGACCGGCTGGGCGGATAGATAAACGCCGTCTTTGCGGTAAACATACAAAAATGCCAACAACTTGCATCCGGCGCCCATTTTCGCCGCCACATTCAAACGGCAATCGCCGCCGACCGGGAGCTTCTGCCGGCTCCTGATCGCGAAACCGCCGTTCGGGGTGTGAAAACTCCAACGGGCATTCCCGGACGGGGACTCCGCGGGTGCGCAGGCGAACGACCAGTTCGTAAAATCGCTCCCCCGGCGATTGTTGAAATCGACATCCCAGCCGACCGGGAGCTTTTGCCGCGGATATTTTGCCAAAAAGCCGTTGCCGAATCGAGGATCTGCCGAAAGGGAGCATTCGTGCCACCGTGAAAAATCGCCGTTGTCGAGCGTCCGGGACGGCGTGTCGGCAAAACCGTCGGACCGCGCTCCGCCGTCGGTCGCCGCACAGCGCGATTCGATGCGGAAAAGCTCGAATTTGCCGTATTTGCCGCGCGGATCGATCAGGCCGCAATCTATCCGTTCCGTCGCATAACTGTGAGGAAGCCGCAGCTCGCAGTTGAATATGCCGTCGCCGGTTTTGGCCTTGCCGGTCCTTCGCTCTTTCAGGACGTATACCAGCGGATACTGCGAACACAGGAGCTCCACTTGCTGCACGGCCTGACGCGAAGCGCTGTCGGAACTGAAATCGAACCGGTGGAAATTGCCGGGAATACCCGCGTAAAGGAAGATCATCCCGCCGTTGTCGCCGTTGCTTATCAGAACGGCTTCTCCGGCGCCGGTCCCGACGAAGTCCTCCCGCAAAAGCCGCGAAGCGGTCATCACCGCCGCATCGCGCGGATTGCGCCCGCTCCGGTGGAATTTCAAAAAGGACAGGAAGGCGAACAACAGCGCCAGCGCGAGGAATACCCACCTTCCTAAGCGGAACAATGAAACGCAGCGGTCCTTCAACTCGACCGCCGCATAGGCGATCACCGGAAGAGAAATCAGCACCGGGATCAGCATGTGACGCATGTTGTGCGCGCGCACCGCCGTATGGGCCACCAGCGTGCACCAAAAGCCGATGACGAAAACCCGCAATACGACATCACCTTTTCTGCCCCAAAAGATAAACCAGAGCATCGCCAACGCCAGCAAGACGAAATAATGCCCGAAGCAGGCGGTGAAGAAATTATCCAAATTTTCCAGCTGGTAATGCATCACTGCAATCTTATCTTATCCAGTTTCGACAGATACTGGTGCGTCAGAAAGCTCGGGGGGATGCCCGTCACCGCCACGATGACGATCATCGCCGCCGCCGCGCCGAGCAGCAGGAACAACGGCTGACGCAGCCGTACGAAAAACTTTTTCCGGTCATTATCCAAGGCTCTTGCCCGCCACGGCAGCAGGGCGATCACCCCCAGCACCAGCAGCTCCGCGGCTTCCTGACGAGTCATGGCCGCCGCGCCGAGCAGCGCCCCGCACCATGCCGCACTCCGAATGCCGCCGCTCCTGAAGGCACGCACGAAAACCGCCATCGCGAACGCAGCCAGCATGAGAAACAGCCCCTCGCGCAAAAGTCCGACCGACCAACGCCCGATGACGGGATGCAGTCCGGCAAGCGCCATGCAGATCAATGCGCCGTCCCGCCGCCCCGGGAAAAGCTGTCTGCCCAGCAGATAGAATGCGATGACGAACGCTCCGCCGAAGCAGAACGACAGGATGCGCCCCCAGATCATGACCGGAATGCCGCATTGGATGCCCAGTTTCAACAGATATATGTAGAGGGGCGCGGTCCCCCCGATGTGCTCGCGGAAGGCAGAATTGAAATCTCCGGTGTTCGCCCAGATGGTCGCGATGTGGCAATACAGCGCGGAATCCCGGTCGATGAGCGGATTCAGCTGCCAATACATCCACCGCAGCCCCAGCGACAGCAGCAGTACCCCTGCCCCGATCAGAAGCTCCAACCAGTGTTTTGTCAGCCAACGCCTCATCTTTCGCCGCTCATAAAACCGTTTTCAGCAAGTAGGTCAATTGCACCAGCATGAACAATGTAAACGACAGCAGCAATGCGCGTATGCGGCTGACGCGCGGCATCTCGCGCCAGAACAGCACCGCCACCGTAAACAGTATGGCATATCCCCCCAGTTTGCGGCGCTCCTCGATCGTCGACGCCTGCAGCGTCATCCAAATCACTATGTAGATGAAACCGTACAAAAGCGGTTTGTTTTCGAATACCTTGCGGCGGATCTCGCTTTTGAGGCAGCCGTAAAACAATACGACTATTCCGGTGATGCGGAAGAAAACCACCCAGATATCCGGAAACTTGGTGATGTTGTAGGCGTAGTCCCGGAACCCGGTGGCGGCGGTGGCGAACATGTTGCGCCAGGCCGGCACCGGATGGAACTGCGCATATACGGTCTTCACGATGTGCGAAATGCCGAACGGCAGTGCATTGAAGGACGAAAGCAGCGACTGCCCGCCCTGATCCTGCAGTTCGATGTCCAGATAGGTCTGTGAGACCTTGGCGAGCTCGTCCACGACAAACTCCATCCACCCCATAAATATCACGACGGCAACGCAGAGCCCGAGCTGCCAATATTTGATGGTCCCCTTTTTCGGATCGCAGAAGACCGCCAGCAGCAAGAGCGGGATCATCCCCACCCCGGAGGCGAAGCGGATGCTGCCGGCGATGATCGTGCCGACGCCGCCGAGCCACAGTACCCGCTGCCAGCGCGGGGCCGGCGAAAAAATCAGATAGGTTATCAGGAAATACGCCAAAGTGATCGGCAGGTCGCGCACGATAAAGGAACTCAGCCCGAACAGGGCGGAAAACAGACCGAATCCGATGCTCCATTTGTATGCCGACGATGCCGGGAGGTCGAAACACTTCAAGAGATGGTATTCCACAACGCAGATCAGCGCGGCAAACGGCATCAGCGACAGCTGTATCGCCAAATGCAGATCGACATGGAGGTGATTCAACGCCAGTCTGGCGATGCCGACGAAGTATATGAATATGGTCCCGCCGCCATTGTAGCGGTCCCGCTCGCCGATGCGCCGGATCAGTTCCCCCAGCGATTCAGAATCGAAAAGCTCCATGGTACACGGCAAATAGTATCCGGGACCGTCCATAGAACCGATGGCTTCGAAATTGTTGTAAATTCGATAAGCGTGGCACAAAAAGGCGTAAGCGCCGTAACACAGCATCAGCAGCGTGTATATCTTCAGCGCATCGATGCGGTTTTCCCTTTTGCACTTGCAGGTCAACTGTATTATCAGCCAGCCGGCGCAAAGCATCAGCAGAAATTCGATTAATGCCCCCCAGTCGAGGGTAAGTACCCAAGACGCCAGAAACGCGGCAATTGCAATGATGAACGTCATGATCTACCAGCTAATGATTTTATCCCCAGCACCTTCGAGAATTCGTCCAAATAGGATGCGGCACAATTTTCGATACGATACCGCTCCTCGTAAAGTTCGCGATTGTGTTTCACTATTTCGTCTTTTTCCGTTTCCGTAAGCTTCAATGCGCGGCGGACCGCCCGCTCGAAGTCCCGCTGTTCCATCGACTCCGCGACGATGCCGTTCCACCCGTCGGTCACGATGTCGGTGATGCCGACCGTCGGAGTCACCACGGGGATCAGCTCCGCCGACATCGCTTCGGCGACGACCAGCCCGAATCCCTCGAACAACGACGCCATGCAGAAAAAATCGGCATGACGCATATAGTCGCCGACATTGTCCTTGGCCCCCAGAAAATGGATGTGTTCGCCGCTCATGGCTTCGTATTTCATCCTGTCGGCGTCGCTGACGAAGCTGCCCAACACCACCAGGGATACCGGCAGTTCCCGCTGGAGATTCCGGAACGCGGCGGTCAGCATCTCGTAATTTTTCTGGGGCATCACCCGCCCGACCGCCAGAAAGATTTTGCGCCGTTCTCCCGTGCCGGAGCCCTCCGCCAGACCGCGCAGCTCCGTCGCGACCGCCGCTTCCGCCGGGGTCGGCAGCGCGGCGGCGACACCGTTGCAGATCAAAAGCGCATCGCAGCCGTAATACTCCTTTATCGAACGCCGCACCGACGGCGAGATCGCTACCAGCCGGCAACGCGGATCGCGTTGCATCCGACGCATCAGTTCGCGGTATTTGTCCCCACCCAGGTCGTTCCTTGCCACATTATGGACAGTATGGAGAAAAGCCTTGACGCGGGGCAGAAAACGATGTAGGATCGCCATGTCGAGACCCGACACCAAGTTGGTGTGGACCACGTCTGGCGCCTCCTCCCGGATGATTTTCCGCAACCGCCAAAGGTGCAGAAAATAGCGGAAACGGAACATCCTCCACGGCGTGTTGGTGAGTTCGAGACGGAGGCGGAATTTGGGATCGCGCGCGGTGTCGCCGAGCCGCTCCAGATACTTTTGGGAGTACAACACCAGCGTGACGGCCGACACCGAGTCCGCCGCCAGCCAGTTGCGGATCCAGTCGATGACCAGCTTTTCCGCGCCGCCGTATCCGAGCGAGGGTATTATGATCAATATCTTCATGCTTCTTTCACTGAACCGGACCGTCCGTTCGGGATGACTCCGGCGGCGGCGTTTTCCCCGACAGGGTGTCGATGATGATCTGCGCATTGTTCCGCCCGGGATCGCCGACCAGATAATCGCGGCTGAAACGATCGTATTTATCCGGATCGCACTTGAACTCGATGTGCGGCGGAAGCGCCTCCGCATCATACGATTCCACTCCCAGCAAAGACGCCAGTTTGTCGGTGCGCCACGCGGTGTGCGGGACCTTCTCCCTCAGGAACGATTCATGGAAAAGCGCGAGCTTCTTATGCTTGATCACGGCGTAGTTGAACGCGGTGCTCTCGTGCCCCGTCACATACTCGGCGCCGTCGATCAGACTTTCCAGACAGCCGCGTATGAACGGCCTGCCGCCGAAATCTTCGCCCGTCATCGGCGACTTCGGGTGTCCCGCGATGATCACCGGCACGCCGTACTCTTCCTCGATCCTCTTGAAGAACGCGTTGCAGAACTCGCAGAAGCGGTTCCCCTCGATATTCACGCCGTGGTAGATGAGATCCTGATTTTTCGGCCACCCCTGCTCGATGTACAGACAGTACGGCTTGTCGCGCCACTCCTCCGGACGCTCCTTGCCGCCGGTGAAGATGTAGTTGATCGGGATCAGCTTCGTCCCGCTGGCGGCACTCCCCTGACATCCGGATTGGAACTTGTATGTGATGCGGATGTTGCGGTTGAAAAGATATTCCGCGATGCGTTTGTCCAGCCGGTGCTGAGTCCAGACCTCCTTGAGCTTCTGCCACAAGTTTTTTTTGCGCTTGAGCCCGTCATAGAAACTCCGGTCGTAAGGGAACGTGCGGTAAAGCACCAAAGTGCCCATGTCGAAACGGCGGAATCTCTTCACCACCGAATAGGCGGACAAGGTGCGGATGCTTTCCAGAAAAACGAAGGTGTCGTCGGGCGAGAAACGTTTCAGCGCCGCACGCAGGTCCTTCTTTTTGGAAAAATCCGAAAACTCGTCGGTCAATTCGTTGGGGAAATAGTACTTATAGGCGCACAACTTCCGGAAACACCAGAATTCGACATGGAACCCCGCCGCGGCCAGCTCCTTCATGTAGGTGCTGTTCTTGATATGCGGGATCAGCGGCTGCGAGCTCAAAAAAATGATGTTCCGATAACTCTTCATATCGCTTTCTTCCGAGGCACGTAGGTTACGATCTCATAAATGCGCTTCCATGCGGCGCTCCGCGTGACGGCCGCCGGCAGGAACATCGAAAATATTTCGCCATTCCACCGCAGCAGCGCCGCCGCGATCACCGTACAGCAGACCAGCTTGCCGAAAAAATCCGCCGCCAGTTTCAGCTCGAGGAAATAAAATCCGGCGTTGATCGCCACCGCGATGCCGCCGAGCGCGCCCAGCATCCCGAGATCCAGCGGGACGAAGAAGTACCGGTGCGCAAACAGATAGGTCACGGCGAACAACACCGCACTGCTCAGCGCGCCCGCCCAGACGCAGCCCCAGACGCCCCAGGGCGCGATCAGCAGCCACGTCAAAAAGATGTTCAGCGCCGCCGAAGCGAAGAACAGGATCATGACCAGCGCGCTTTTTTTCGCCTGATAGAAGCACAGGTTGTAGACGCCGCCGAGCAAATTGAAAAAGATCCCGAGCGTCATGACCGGGATATACTTCCAGCACTCCAGATAACGCTGGTTCAGACACAGCAGTACATCCCTCATGAACAGCGCCTGACAGAATCCGAGGAACATGATGAAAAGCATATACCCCCGGTTGTACTCGAACAATTTCCCCGCCGACGACCGGTCGCCGCTGTTGGCGATCTCGTAGAATACCGGACCGTATGCGGGCAGAAACGACACTCCTATCAGCTGAAATGCCGACGCCAGCGTCATCGCAAACGAATATATCCCCAAGGCGGTCATGTTGGCATTGCGGTCGATAAACATCCGGCTGGTCAGATTGATTATCCACCCCGACAACAAGAGCGGCACCATCGGAATGGAAAACAGCAATGCCTCCCGGATGCGCCGGAAATCGATGCGGAACGTGCTCAACCGAAACGATTCCCAGGCGAAAAACGGCGTGAGCAGCGCCGCCGCCAGCAGATTGGCGATCATGAACCCCGCCGCCCCGCGGCGCAAAGCGACGATGAACACCAGCTTCATCGCCAGCAGGACCGCAAACTGCGCGAAGGATACGAAAACAAATCGCTTGACCTGTCTCGTCACCCGCCAGTACACCTTGGGGGTGATGGTGAGCATATCCAAGCCCAGAACGCCCAGCATGATCGCATAATACGGAAAAAACGGGATGTTGGGAAACACCATGCGGAGCCGGTCGCGCCACAGAAATCCCGCCGCCAGCACCAGCGCCGCCCACCCCAGCATGAGGATGTTCAACGTGCCGACGACGGTTCTGCGGACCTGCGGATCGTCGGAGTCGAAAAACAGACGCTCCAAACCGCGATCCAATGCCAGCGTGCATATCGGCAGCAGGACCATCTGAACGGTCAGCATCGCGCTGATTATGCCGTAATCCTCGGGAGAAAGGAACGCGCTGTACAACGGCAACAACAGGAAATTCGATATCTTCGGTATCAAATTTCCCAAGGTATACCATGCCGTGTCTCCAGCAAGTTTTCCCATATCCGCACCCTGCCCGGCTCACCAGACGGAAAAGCCTCCGTCGACGACGAGGTTCTGACCGGTCACATACTGCGACAGATCCGATGCCAGATAGACGACCGCGCCGATGAAATCCTCCTCGCGCGCCATCCGCTTCATCGGCGTGCGCGACTCGTAGCGCCCGACGAACTTCGGATCCTGATTGCGGAAGATGCCGCCCGGAGTGATCGCGTTGACACGGATCTCCGGCGCGAGCACCGTCGAACTCCACCGCGTGAACTGCACCACGCCGCCCTTGCTCGCGGCATAAGCGGCGGGATTGCTCATGTGCAGCCCCTCGTAGAGCCGGAAATCCGGTCCGACGATGCCGTAAATGCTCGCGACGTTGACGATGCTGCCGTGGCCGGAGGCGCGAAGATAAGGCGCCGCCGCCTGCGTCAGAGCGAAGATCGCCGTCAGGTTGACGGTCAGGGCGCGCTTCCAGGTCTCGACGCTCTGCCGCTCGAACGGCTCGTTCCAGCCGGTCAGCCCCGAAGTGCCGACGAAAGCGGCGTTGTTGACCAATATATCGAGCCGCCCCATTTCGGCGACGATCTTTTCCGGGACTTTCGCCGCGGCATCGGAATCTTCCAGATCGACGGCGATGCCCATGACGCGGCAGCCCCACTTCTCCTTGAGCTGCGCCGCCACCGGGGCGATATATTTGTCCTTGACGTCGATCACCACGACGTCGGCGCCCGCCTCGGCGAGCGCGTTGAGCATGGTACTGCCCAGATGACCGGCGCCGCCCGTGACCGCCGCCACGCGCCCTTTCAACGACATCAGCGTTTTGAAATCGCTCATCTCAACCCCCTTGTTCCCTCAGAATTCGATCAGACCTTTTTTGCGCTCGTCGATCAGGAACTCCGCATAGCGGAACTCGTGCAGATTGTCGATATCCAGCCCGTGGATCTCGGAGAGCACATACCCCTTGACTCGGCCTTCGAGGTAGTTGTTGACGTTCATGATGAAGTCGAGGTCCGAAACGTAGAAGCCGGTCACGCCGTACGCCAGCTGATGCGCCTGCCGGTTGGCGACGTACTGCGACCAGTCCGCGGGCGGAATGACCAGACTGACATCCTGCCGATCGCTCAAGTAGAACATGTTGCAGGAAGGCTGACGCGGCATTTCCTTGAGTCCGATCACGGTGTCGCAGCCGCCCTGCAGATAGAGTTCGATCGCGCCGTCGATCTCCTCGCCGGTCTTGAACGGACAGGTGGTCAGAAGCGAAACGAAGATATCCATTTTGGGATATTCGGTCTGGGTGCGGCTCCAGTTGACGGCGTGACGCCACGCCAGACGCTCCGGCGAACGGTCGCCGGCAAGTTCCGCCGGGCGCAGGAACGGCACGATCGCGCCGTACTGTTCCGCCGCGGCGGCGATGTCCGGGCTGTCGGTCGAAACGAAAATATTGTTGATGTAACGCGACTTCTTGCCGGCTTCGATCGAGTAGGCGATCAGGGGTTTGCCGTCCAAAATCTTTATGTTTTTGCCGGGCAGTCCCTTCGAGCCGCCGCGAGCGAATATCCACGCGTCAATGACCGGTTTCTTCATGATGGTTCCTCCTCCTGTATCACATCGATTTGGCGATCATGCCGTTTTCACAATTCGATGAGGTCGTTTTCGGCGAAAGCGCGCAGCGCCTTGCGGCCGATGACCTCTTCCCACCGCATCGGACTGATCCCGGTGCCGGGGCGTTTGGTGGTGATGTTTTCCTCCGAGAAGACCTCGCCCGCCGCGATGGGACGGGCGGCGACGATGCTCTTGCGCGCCGCCGCGGCGTTGTTGATCTCGCGTTCGCTCGCCGGTTTCTTTACCCCGTCGCCGAGCGCCCGCTGGACGTTGCGGATTGAGACCACCATCTGCTTGAGCTCCGGGGGCTCCAGCGACGCCGGATGATCCGGCCCCGGCAGCGTGCGGTCGAGCGTGAAGTGTTTCTCGATAACGACCGCGCCGCGCGCGGCGGCGGCGACGGAAATGTCGATCCCCATCGTGTGGTCGGAATAGCCGACACGGCAACCCGTCGCGGCGGCGATGGTGTCCATCGCCTTCAAATTGACCTCCGATACCAGCGCCGGATATTCGGTCGTGCAGTGCAATATGTAGATCCGGTCGCGCGGAACGCCCTGACGCTCCAGAAGATCCACCGAGGCGGTGATCTCGTCCAGCACCGCCATGCCGGTCGACAGTATTATCGGCTTGTCGAACGTGGCCGCCAATTTGAGATACGGATAGTTGGTCAGCTCGCCCGAGGGGATCTTGATGTAGTCGAGGTCCAGCTCCTTCATCAGAAACAGCAGACTGTCGTTGTCGAAGGCGGTGGAAAGGAATTTTATCCCGCAGTAGTCGCAGGTCTTGATGAGCTCGTAGTGGTCCTCGCGCGACAGTTCGAGCTTTTTCAGCATGGTGTACTGGCTGTTGTCGCCCTCGCCGCCCAAGTTCTTCTTCTGGTATGCCGCCTGCTTCGCGGTCTTGGTGACGATCTTGTCGGCGGAAAAGGTCTGGAACTTGACGTAATCGGCGCCGGCTTCGGCGGCCTCCCGCACGAGCTTCTTCGCCATCGCCAGATCGCCGTTGTGGTTGACTCCGGCCTCGGCGATGATTATGCAGCGTTTTTCCGTCGGAATGATCATCGGACAACCTCCCGATCGTAGTTGGTGAGGATCACGTCGTCGCCGTACTTTTCGGTCAGCTCGCGGCGTTTGGCCTCAGCCTTGTCGCGCGTCAGATACACAAACATCTCGCAGCGCGGCGTGCGGCGGTCGATGAGATTGTAGACAGCGAACACCCCCGCCTTGGTCATCAGCGGCAATACCCATCCCGGACAGTGGTTGCAGTACTTTGGGCACGGTCCGGCGTCATTGTCCACCGCCTTGGACAGACTGGGGCACGAGAAGAACTCGAAGGAATAACAGTCGTCGGAGAGGCGGTTCACCATGTCGCAATTCTCCTCGACACGGATGTGCTCCCAGTATTTGTACATGCCTTCGAGCTTTTCTTCGAGGAAGAGCTTGAGGCAGTGGTACTCCTGATTTTTCGACACGCGCGCGTAGTATTTTTCCAGCTCCGCCGGTCCCTGCGCGTCGATGAACTTGAAGACCTCGTTGTAGAAACGGACGAATTGGTCGCTGGGGATCATTATTTCACCGCTCCTTTCCGAAGTATCTGTTCGCAGGAAAACGTCCCGGTCGATTTGAGTTCCGCCGTATAGGGCGAACCTTCGGCGAGCGCCTCGTTGAAGATCCGCGTGGCTTCGCACATCAGGTGGTCGGGCTTCTGCTCAAGTTTCACGAGATGCCGCAGCGCCGGACACTCCGTCACGGTCAACTTAACGCCGTCCGGCAGCTTTTCGACCGCGAACTTGCCGCATTCGCGGTCGAGGTAATACGCCCAGTATTCCTCAAGCTCCGCCGTGTCGCCGTTTTTGAGCGCCTCGTGCATGGTCCGGTACACCTTTTGCGCGGTATTCCTGACGACCTGCCGCATCGCATCTTCGCCGTAGTTGTCGATCAGGTAATGGAGTGTCGCACAAGTGAGACCGTGAAAGTCCTTGTGCACCTCGCCCTCGGATCTGTAACGCAACATTATTTTATTCCTCCGCATGGGGTTTCGTTCATCTGGCGAAACGCTTGATGAACATGAATTCTCCATCGATATAACTGCCGCAATAATCGTAGCCCATCCGGGAGTAGAGCGAATGAGCCCGGATGTTGGCGGGGACGCTGGTCAGCATAATCCCGCCGCAGCCGTTTTCCAAGGCGTAACGTTCTGCGTGCTCAAGGAGCCTCCTGCCGAGGTGTTTCCCCTTCCAGCTTTCCCGCACCGCTATTCCCAGCCACGGGATGCGGGTATTCAGGTCCCACAGGAAAACATACCCGACGATCTGTTCGTTTCCGCCTTCGCTGACCACGGCGGCGAACTGCACCTGATCGGCCGCTCCCCGGCCGCTGAAAAAATCCGTGGCGCGGATGCGGTTGATGTCGTTGCGGTTGAACATCGCACGGGTGTCGCCCGCCATCTGGTCGAAGAACTCGGAGATCATCGGCAGGTCGTCGGAGCTCAACTCGCGGATGCGGACATTGGAAAGATCCACCTCGGCATAGCGGTAGATCACGTCCAGCACGACCAGATTCTCGTCGACCACCGGGATCAAATCGACGCGGTAGTCGCGGAATTTTTCGTTGGCCCGACCGCGTTCGGTGTCGAATATGAATTTCGGATGATAATTGGCGGCGGCGCATGCCGTCGCGTCCAGCGAACCGCCGTTCAACAGCCAGCGGCGTATGTCGCCGTCGCTCAACGCCGCCTTGAGCCGGTCGTTTTCCACCAGAAACAGATTCTTCTTGGCGGAACTGTTCAGTTTTTTCAGCGCGTCGCGCAACGTTTCGCGATCAGATATGAACAGATCGGGGTGCGATTTTATGTAGTTGATCATATTTTGTACCGCTTGATGCTCCCGGCGCTTCCGACGGAGCTCCGTTCGGAGCGGCCGTCGCCCGCCAGATATTCTTTTATGGTACGCGCGATCCCCTCGTCGATGGTGATCTCGGGCTTCCAGCCGAGGGCGCGAGCGCGCGAACTGTCCATCAGTTTGCGATACATCCCGTCCGGCTTGGAGGCGTCCCACTTGATCTCGCCCTTGAAGCCCGCCGCCGCCGCGATCTTCTCCGCGAGCGTCCTGATCGTGATGTCGCTGCCGTATCCGATGTTCAACACCTCGGGATCGTCGTGGTTCTGCATGAAGAAGTATATAGCGTTCGCGACGTCGTCGACGTGCAGGAACTCCCGCAGCGGCGCGCCCGTACCCCACAGCACTTCTTCCTTGCGGTTCTCGCGCGCCGCCGCGACGAAACGCCGCACGAACGCCGGAAAGACGTGGCTGTTTTGCACATGGTAATTGTCGTTGGTTCCGTAAAGGTTGCACGGCATCAGACTGACCGTCTTCCAACCGTACTGCCGCGAAAGATACAGACAGAGCTTGTACCCGGCGATCTTGGCGAGCGCGTAGCCCTCGTTGGTGGGCTCCGGCGGTCCGGTCAGGAGATACTCCTCTCTGATCGGCTGGGGCGCATTGCACGGATAGATGCAGGAACTCCCCAGAAAGCAGAATTTCTTGACGCCGTGCAGAAAACTTTGCATGATGACGTTGTTCTGGATCTCGAGGTTTTCGAGCAGGAACTCGGCGCAGTGCGTCTTGTTGGCCATGATGCCGCCGACCTTCGCCCCGGCGAGGATGACGTAGTCCGGCTTCTCCGCGTCGAAAAACGCCTTAACCGCCGCCTGATCCCTCAAGTTCAGTTCGGAACGGGTACGTTTCAGGATATTGGCATACCCCTCGCACTCGAACTTGCGGACGCAGGCGCTGCCGACCATGCCGCGATGGCCGCAGATGAAGATCCTGGCATTCTTGTCGATCACGTTCAAAATCCGATCTCGTATCCGGGGCGGTCAAGCAGACGCATATCGCCTTCGACCATGATTCTGACCAACTCCGAAAATTTGACTTCCGGCTTCCAGCCGAGTTTGGTCCGGGCCTTCGCCGAGTCGCCGCACAGCTGATCCACCTCGGCGGGGCGGAAATACCGCGTATCTATACGCACCGCCGTTTCGCCGGTCGCCGTGTCGACGCCGATTTCGTCAACGCCCCTGCCGCGCCACTCGATCGCATGACCGAGGTGCAGAAACGCCTGCTCGATGAACTCTCTTATCGAGTGCATCTCGCCGGTGGCGACCACATAGTCGTCCGGCTCCGGCTGCTGGAGCATCATCCACATCGTCCGGACGTAATCCTTGGCGTACCCCCAATCCCTTCGCGCGTCGATGTTGCCCATATACAGGCACTTCTGCAGACCGCGACAGATGCGCACCGCCGCCATCGTGATCTTGCGCGTCACGAAAGTTTCGCCCCGACGCGGCGATTCGTGGTTGAAGAGGATGCCGTTCGAAGCGTGCATTCCATAGGCTTCGCGATAGTTTCTGGTGATCCAGAAGCCGTACAGCTTGGCGACTCCGTATGGACTGCGCGGATGGAAAGGCGTCGTTTCGCACTGCGGGATCTCCTGCGCCTTGCCGAAAAGCTCCGAAGTCGATGCCTGATAGAAACGCGCCTTGCTTCCCGTCTCCTTGATCGCGTCCAAGAGGCGCAGCGTTCCCAGCGCGTCGACCTCGGCGGTGAACTCCGGAACCTCGAAGCTGACCTGAACATGGCTCTGGGCGCCAAGATTGTAGATCTCGTCCGGCTGGATCCTTTCGATCAGGCGGCTCAAATTCGACGAGTCGGTGAGGTCGCCGTAGTGCAGGAACATCCGCACTCCGTCGAGGTGCGGATCCTTGTACAGATGGTCGATCCGCCCGGTGTTGAAGGAGCTTGCCCGACGGATAAGCCCGTGCACCTCGTAACCCTTTTCCAAAAGCAGTTCGGTCAGATAACTGCCGTCCTGCCCGGTGATGCCGGTGATAAGCGCTTTTTTCATTTTTATGTGCCGTTCCCCCGTTTCAGCCTTTCAGGTGCTCGAAATACCAGCGCGAAGCGATCTCAAATCCCTTGTCGACGGTGAATTCCGGCACATACCCCAAAAATTTTTCCGCCAATCCGATGTCGGCAAGACTGTGCGGGATATCCCCCGCCCGCACCGAAGCATATTCCGGTTCGATCGACGCGACCGCCGGATCGTATTTGGACAACTCCCGCCGGAGCGCGATAAAAAGTTCGTTGAGCGTCGTCCTTTTGCCGCAGGCGATATTGTAGACGCGATTCGCCGCCGGCTTGTCCGCGAGAACGGCAAGTTCGTTGGCGCGCACCACGTTGTCGACGTAGGTGAAGTCGCGGCTGTAGGAACCGTCGCCGTTGATCACGGGGCGCTCATGCCGCAGCAGCTGCGAAACGAATTTCGGGATCACCGCCGCATACGCGCTGAACGGAGTCTGCCGGGGCCCGAAGACATTGAAATAGCGGAGTCCCAGCGTCTCGAAACCGTATACCCGACTGATGTTCAGCGCGAAAAGTTCCTGTCCCCGCTTGCTCGCGGCATAGGGAGAAAGCGGCTCGCCGATGACCGCCTCGCGTTTGACGGGGGATTTGTCGTCGCCGTAGACCGACGAACTCGAAGCGTAGACGAAACGCTTGACGCCGGCGTTCTTCGCCGCAACGAGCATGTTCGCGAAACCGCCGACATTGACCTCCCACGAGGTCAGCGGATCGGCGATCGAACGCGGCACCGAACCCAGCGCCGCCAGATGCAGCACATAATCGACGCCATCGACCGCCTCCCGACACCTGCGTTCGTCGCGGATGTCGCCGACGATCAACTTGAAGCGCGGATTTTCGACGGCGGAAAACAGATTTTCGATCCGCCCGGTCGAAAAGTTGTCCAACACGACCACCTCGTTGCCCCGCGCGAGCAGCGAATCGACCAGATTTGAACCGATGAACCCGGCGCCGCCGGTCACCAGCAACCGCATATTTTCAATGCGAAAAGACAATCACAACCTCTCGTCCACCGATTCGCGCGGCAATATGCCCTTGATGTCGTAGACGGCGACTTCGCCTTTACCGAATTTCCGCGCGTCGAAACCGGCGAATTCCCGATGGGCCACCGCCAGGACGATCGCATCGTATTTTTTGCCGCCGAGAGAAGCGAAATCGGAAACCGTCCTGATGCCGTAGGCCTTTTCCACATCATCCGGATCGGCCCAGGTATCCAGCACGTCCACTTTGCAGCCGAACTCCTCCAGACCGCGCACCACATCTACCGCGCGGCTGTTGCGGATGTCCGGACAGTTCTCCTTGAAGGAGATACCCAGTTGAAGCACATTCGCGTCGAGTATCTTATGCCCTTTGCGGATCATCAGTTTGACGATCTCGCTGGCGATGTACTTGCCCATGCCGTCGTTGATGCGGCGGCCGGCGAGGATGACTTCGGGCAGATAGCCCAGTTCCTGAGCCTTGTGAGTCAGATAGTAGGGATCGACGCCGATGCAGTGTCCGCCGACCAGTCCGGGCTTGAACTTGAGGAAGTTCCATTTGGTCCCGGCCGCTTCCAGCACGTCGTTGGTGTCGATGCCGATCAGATGGAATATCTTCGCCAGTTCGTTCACGAAGGCGATGTTGAGGTCGCGCTGGCTGTTTTCGATGACCTTCGCCGCTTCGGCGACCTTCATCGAACTGGCCTTGTGGGTACCGTTTTTGAGGATGCTGTTGTAGAGCGCATCCACGATTTCGGCGACCTCCGGAGTCGATCCGGAAGTTATCTTCTTGATCCAGACGAGGGTGTGCTCCTTGTCGCCGGGGTTGATCCGCTCGGGGCTGTAGCCGCAGAAGAAATCCCGGTTGAACTTCAAACCGCTTTCGCGTTCCAGCACCGGAACGCATTCCTCCTCGGTGCAGCCGGGATAAACCGTGGATTCGTAGATCACGACCGCGCCCTTTTTCATGACCTTGCCGACCGTCTCGCTGGCGCCGTACAATGGAGAAAGATCGGGGCGGTTGTACTTGTCGACCGGAGTCGGCACGGCGACGATGAAGACGTCGCGGTCGCGCAGATCTTCCGGCGAATCGGAATAACGCAGACGCACCGCCGCGCGCAGTTCCTCGGACGCCGTTTCCAGCGTCGTATCCTCGCCGTTCCGGAGCATCTCCAAGCGGGAGGTCTTCTTGTCGAACCCGACCGTGTCGAACTTCTTGCCGAACTCCACCGCCAGCGGCAACCCCACGTAACCCAAGCCGATGACCGCGATTTTGATATCACCAGATTTTATCCGTTTCAGCATAACACACTCCGCAAATTAGATTGACTCACATTTTTACATATATATATTTAACTGGTAAATATACACTTGGACGTTTCAAAAGTCAAATTCCCGAAACGACTTTCGCCGCCGAAAGCGAAATCGAAAAAAATCCTTAATCGCAAACATCTTGCGCGCGACTGCATCCTTTTTCACTCGCCCCGCCCGCGGCAGAACTCCGGATCGCTTTTCAACAGTTCGTCGAAGTAGGCGATGGTGTGCTTCAATCCCTCGCGCAGCGTGGTGGTCGGCCGCCAGTCGAGCAGCTTTTCCGCGAGCGTGATATCCGGACGGCGCTGCTTCGGATCGTCGGCGGGCAGCGCCCGCCGCACGATGCGCGACTTGGAGCCGGTAAGCTCCACCACCAGTTCCGCAAGCTGCAGAATGGTGAACTCGCCCGGGTTGCCGACGTTGACCGGCCCCGTAACTTCGTCGGGAGTGTCCATCATCCGGATCATGCCGTCGATGAGGTCGTCGCGATAGCAGAAGCTCCGTGTCTGCGAGCCGTCGCCGTAGATCGTTATATCCTGATCCTGAAGCGCCTGCAATATGAAATTGCTGACCACCCGGCCGTCGTGGGGATGCATCCGCGGACCGTAGGTGTTGAAGATGCGGATGATCTTGGTCGGCAAACCGCACTGCAGCCGATAGCTGCTGAAGAGCGTTTCGGCGCAGCGCTTGCCCTCGTCGTAGCAGGAGCGGATGCCGATCGGATTGACGTTGCCCCAGTAACTTTCGACCTGAGGATGGATGGCGGGATCGCCGTAAACTTCGCTGGTGGACGCCTGCAGTATTTTGGCATTCAGCCTTTTGGCCAGTCCCAGAACGTTTATCGCGCCGTGGACGCAGGTCTTGACCGTCTGCACCGGATCGCGCTGATAATGGATCGGCGACGCCGGACAGGCGAGGTTGTAGATCTCGTCGCACTCGACGTACAGCGGAAAGGTCACGTCGTGCCGCATGAGTTCGAAACGCCGGTCGTCGAGCAGATGATAGATGTTGCGCTTGGTGCCGGTGTAGAAGTTGTCGACGCAGATGACCTCGTTCCCCCGCTCCAGCAGTTTTTCGCACAACCAGCTGCCCAGAAAGCCGCCGCCGCCGGTGACCAGTATCCGTTTCATGATCTTTTTCCCCCTATCTGCAAAATCTTATGATTTCATTCATTTTCCGAAACCGCCGACGAATCCCCGGATCGCTCCGATCATGAAGTCGAGCTTTTCCGGAGTCATGCCGGGGTAGACGCCGATCCAGAAGGCGTCATTCATGATCTTCTCGGTGTTGGTAAGCGCTCCGACGACGCGGTAATCGACGCCTTCGCGCAGCGTTTCGAAGCAGGGATGGCGCAGCAGATTGCCGGCGAAGAGGTTGCGTGTCTGAATGTTGCGCTCTTCCAGAAATTTTACGATGTCGTTGCGGCCGAACGCGGCCTTGTCGGTCAAAGTTATCAGAAAACCGAACCACGAAGGATCGCTCTCCGGATATTTTTCGAAGAGCGCCAGTTCCGGGATGCCTTTCAACCCGTCATACAGCCGCCGGAAATTCGCCTTGCGCTTCATGGTGAACTCCGGCAGTTTGTCCAGCTGGGCGCAGCCGACGGCGGCCTGCAGATCGGTCGCCTTCAGATTGTACCCGAAGTGGCTGTAGACGTACTTGTGGTCGTAGCCGAGCGGCAGCGTGCCGAACTGCCGGGTGAAGCGGCAGCCGCAGCTGTTGTCCCTGCCCGATTCGCACCAGCAGTCTCTCCCCCAGTCGCGGATGGAGAGCATGATCTTCTTCAACCGCGCGTCGTCGGTGTAGACCGCGCCGCCCTCCCCGGTAGTAAGATGGTGCGGGGGATAAAAACTCGACGTGCCGATGTCGCCCCAGGTGCCGGTGAAGCGCCCGGCGTATCTGGAACCGAGCGCGTCGCAGTTGTCCTCGACGAGCCACAGTCCGTGACGGTCGCAGAACGATTTCACCGCTTTGACGTCGAAGGGATTGCCCAAGGTGTGCGCGATCATCACCACTTTGGTCCGCGGCGAAAGCGCCGCTTCGAGCCGCGACGCGTCGATGTTGGCGGTGCCCGCCTCGACGTCGACGAAGACCGGGACCGCGCCGTATTGGACGATCGGCGCGACCGTGGTCGGGAACGCGCAGGCGACCGTTATCACCTCGTCGCCGCGCCGGATGCGCCGGTCGCCGAGAAGCGGCGACGTGAGCGCCGAAAAGGCGAGCAGATTCGCCGACGAGCCGGAGTTGACGAAAAGCGCGTACTTCACGCCCAGATATTCCGCCAAGCGGAGCTCGAAATCCTTCGAGTATCTGCCGTAGGTGAGCCAGAAATCCAGCCCGGCGTCGACCGTGTTGACGAGCTCCGCCTCGTCATAGACTCTCCCCGCGTAATTGACGCGGGACGAGCCGGGAACGAACGGGGCGTCGGCCAGCGGCGCATGCGCCAAGCGGTAATATTCGCGCACCTTCTCAAGTATCTCGGAGCGGAGTTTTTTCACTTCGTCCATGCCAAACCAGCCTTCCGTGCGGCGTTCAGGTATTCCTCCAGATCCTCGGCGGTATCGACTTTGCCGTGCCGGTAAAAGTCGCGATACCAGCGGGCGGTGCGCCGGAAACACTCGGTGGAATTCCACACGCCGTGCCAACCGAGTTCGCGCTCCGCCTTGGAGCAGTCCAGTTTCAACAGCTTCGCCTCGTGCGGAGCCTCGGTCGGGACCGACGATCCCAGTTTTATTTCCGGCCATTCGCTCCGCAGCGCCGCCGCCGCTTCGCCTACCGTGACGGCCGCACCGTCCGAAGGACCGAAATTCCAGCCGTCGGCGAACCGCGCTTCGCCCGCCAGAAGTCGGGCGCCGAGCGCCAGATAACCGGAAAGCGACTCCAGAACATGCTGCCACGGACGCACCGACGCCGGATTGCGGATCAGCGCCGTTTCTCCCTTCGCCGCGGCGCGCATGACGTCCGACACCAGCCGGTCCTCGGCCCAGTCGCCGCCGCCGAGCACGTTCCCGGCCCGCCCGGAAGCGATGAGAGTGTTATGCTTCACTCCGTGGTCGGCGGGGGGGAAGAAACTCCGCCGGAAGCTCGACACCACCAGCTCCGCGCACCCCTTGCTCGCCGAATAGGGATCGTAGCCGCCCATGGGATCGTCTTCGCGGTAAGGCTTCTGCGATTCGCGGTTTTCGTAGCACTTGTCCGAAGTGACGACCACGACCGCCCGCACCGAACCGCACTTCCGTACCGCCTCGAGCACGTTGGCGGTGCCGACGACGTTGACGGCGAAGGTCTCCGCCGGAGCGCGGTACGACCGCCGCACCAGCGGCTGGGCGGCGAGGTGAAAGACCGCCTCGGGGCGGAAGTCCGAAAATATCGCCTCGAGTTTTTCCGCATCCCGGATGTCGCAAAATTCGGAACGGTATTGGGGGTTCAACAGCGCCCAGTGGTTCTGCGTACCCTCCGGCGGCAGGGAAACGCCGCAGAGCTCCGCTCCGAGCTTCTCAAGCCAGAAGCCCAGCCACGAGCCCTTGAAGCCGGTGTGCCCGGTGATCAGCACCCGGCGGTTGCGGTAAAGGTCATCGAACACGACGGTTCACTTCCAGTATTTGGTCCACGGCGCCTCGCCGGAGTTCCAAAGCGAATTCAGGAACTGGTATTCGCGCTGGTTGTCCATGCACTGCCAAAAGCCTTCGTGGCGGTAGACGCGCATCTTGCCGTCGGCGGCGCAACGCTCCATCGGATCGCGCTCGAAGAACACGTCCCGGTCCGTCGGCAGATATTCGGCGAGGAAACGGCGGGCGACGACCATGAAGCCGCCGTTGATGAAACCGTCCGCCTGCGCGGGTTTTTCCTCGAAGCCGCACACTCGGTCGCCGTCGAGCCGCAGTTCGCCGAAACGCGCTTCGGGATGCACGGCGGTGATGGTCAATTCCGCGCCGCCGCCTTTGTGCTGGGCGTAAAGCGCGGCGACGTCGATATCCGCCACCCCGTCGCCGTAGGTGAGGAAGAAATCTTCGTCATCGGGGGCGAGGTATTTGGCGGCGCGGGCGACGCGGCCGCCGGTCATCGTCTCAAGGCCGGTACCGGCGAGCGTCACCTGCCAGTCGGCTTCGCTGCTGTCGCCGTGGAAAACCAGCGACGGCTCGTGACCGAGCGTGATCGTCGCGTCGGAGGTGCGCAGATGGTAGTTCATGAAGTAGTCGACGAAAGCCTCGCGCTTGTAACCGAGACACAATATGAAACGCCGCACTCCGAAGGCGGCGTAGGACTTCATGATGTGCCAGACGATCGGCTGCTCGCCGATCGGCACCATCGGTTTGGGCAGGACTTCGGTCACGTCCCGCAGTCGAGTTCCCCTTCCGCCGCAGAGTATCATCACCGGAGGCATATTATCGCTTTTCATTCGTTCCGTCTCCCGTAAATCGCACCGGATATTTCAAAAAAACGAATCTGCTTTCACTCCAAATGTTCATCAGGTCTCGATCTCGCACCAGTCGGCCGGCAGTTCCAGCTCGAGCGCCATGTTGAGCGACCTGAGATTGACGATCACCGTCTCCGCATTTCCGCGCCGCTTCACCACCGCCGACTCGCCCCTGAAGGCGCCGAACCGGATCTCGACCGGCGTACCGGGAACGAGCTCGGGTTTTATCTCCAGCTTGTGCTCCGCGGCGAGCAGTTCGAACTTGCGGACGCTGCGCAGGTCGTTCATCAGCAGTTCGGAAAGCGGCGGCGGCAAAAAATTGACTTTCAGCAGCGCGGCGTCGACGAGCCGCAGATCGAACCCCTGCGGAGCCGTCGCGGCGAAGACGTACCCGGTGAACATCGGCAGCCGCCGCCGGTACACCCGGTGCGAATATTCGGTGACACGTTCCGCCATCGGCAGATATACCGGGATCGACTGCGCCGCCAGCCGTTCCGCGAGCTTCCTCTCGCAACGCGGCCGCGACACGAAATACATCCACCCCGCGCCGGGGTAAGGACGCAGCCTTTCCAAAATCGGATCGGCCTCAAAATCCGCCTGTTTCAAGCTCGACATTCCGGAATCCGGGTAGCGCGAAGCGATGCTTTTTAGGGCCTTTTCTCCCTGAAAAACATCGCCTGCCTGAATTGTCAAAAAACAAAAAGACCGCGAAAATCCGCGCTAACGCGGATCCTTGCGGTCGTATTTTTCACCCCGTCCGGAACATCGTCCGGCGCCCGGATCATATTCCTCTGTCGCCCTGCAGAACGGCATAATATCCCCAATTCGAAATTATATCAACGGCTGTCTAAACGGCAACGACTTCCGCTTCCGCCGGTATGGACACAGCCGACTTATAATAATATTTAAAATATAGCACCTTACTGTGGTTATTCAAACATAAAAGGGTGACATGAAACCGTTTTTTTTCGATATTGCACTTTAAAAAACGATGCGAAGTGTTAGATTAATGGCATAAAACACCGCGATATGGGACCTCTTGATCCGATGATTCTTGTGAAAATACGTACTGCATTGTTCCTGCTGCCGCTGCTGGCACTGTTTACGACCTTCGGCGCCCCGCCCGCGCCCACGTTCAAGTCGCCGGCCGAGCGTTCGGCGAATCTGCAGCTGGGGATCCCTTCCGAATCGGATCAGATGATCGACCGCAGCGGCTTCGCCCTCGGATACAGCAAGTCGCGGCGGCAGGCGCTGTGGGTGAGCTACATACTGACCGCCGAGCACCTGAACGCGCCGCAGGTCAGACGCTCCAACAAATTCCGCCCCGATCCGGATCTCAAGTTCGATCCGGTGCGGCCGCAGCAGTACAACCGGACCGGCTTCGACCGCGGACACCTCGCGCCCGCCTCCGACATGACCTATTCGCGCGAAACGATGGAGCAGTCCTTCTACATGACCAACATCTCGCCCCAGCTGCCCGCGTGCAACCGCGGCATCTGGAAACGCATCGAGTCCACGATCCGGGCGTGGGCGCGTCAGGAGTCGCGTCTGTACGTGATAACCGGGCCGGTATTCCTCGACGGCGAAGCCCGCTTCATGAAAAACACGGACATCCGCATCCCCGACGCCTTCTACAAAGTCGCGCTGGACCTGTCGCCGCCGATGAAGATGATCGCCTTCATCGTTCCCAACCGCGCCTCGAAGAAGCCGGTCAGAAGTTTCGTCGTCACGGTGGACGAGGTCGAAGCGATGACCGGCTTGAACTTCTTCGGCAATCTGGACGATCCGGTCGAAGCCGAACTGGAAAAGCGTTCCGACATAACCGAATGGCGTATCGGCGCCGACGAAGCGCCTACTCCGCCCCCTGCCCCCGCCAAACGCAAAAAGACAAAAACGCGGAAATGAAAAACAGCGGGGACGATCCGGCGCGGTGAAAAGCTCCGCCGGTTCTTCTTTTTCTCTCACCTTCATGGGCCTATTTTTGCTCCGCTTCACCATATACGGGACAAGCCGTCTTTTTGGGTGCGTGACGACGCGGCAGTGTGTGCAAAAAATTTTTTTACTCTCTATTTTTGCCCGGATTTTTAACGGATGCCGGGTTTTGCGACGGGAGGATGCGAGGGA